>ERZ831634.9-NODE-9-length-227767-cov-6.229197_pt1 | contig 227767 bp, 221 predicted proteins | sample MGYA00519953_ERZ831634 | MGnify/ENA primary metagenome ERZ831634 (study PRJEB31850, sample SAMEA3708718) | human gut metagenome | biome: human gut; feature: human-associated habitat; material: faeces | place: China | collected 2014 ... | reverse complement strand
GGTGGAGGTAGCGGGTTCGAGCCCCGTCATCCGCTCCATTAAATCAGTACAGTTGATGTACTGATTTTTTATTTTACAGAATTTTTTTGATAAACAAGGGGCTGTGAAAAAACAGCCCCTTTGATTATTGTGTAGTTAATTATAGTGTTCCGAATAATGATGTGCCTTGTCAAGAAGCATATCCTTAACCTTCATCAGCCTTGTACGACTGCTACGGTCATTTTCTTCAAGTTTCATCGAGATATACTTGATTGTTTCCTGATATCTCGGAATCATAACATGCTCAAGCGAATTAACACGGCGGCGTGTCTTTTCAATTTCTGCCGACATAAGCTCACAGCTTTTTTCAATTTCAGCAAGCCTTATCAGGTCGGGCAAAAGCTCGTTGAGCGACATAACCGCATCATCAAGTTCAAACGAAGTAAACGCAAAACCGTAGGGAAAAATATCGCTCTCGTTGCTTGTTCGTGTGCTTGATGAAAACTGCGGAATATCAACGCTCATAACATTTTTTGAAGAAAGCTCAAGGTCAATTCTCTGCTTCGGTGACATCAATGAGGCGTCCAGGGCCTCTTTTGACATAACCGCACTTGCGTTCACAAAGTGGTTGTTGCACTCTGCAAGCTCTCTTTCAATCTTCTCACGAAGCTCCTTGTTTTCTCTTACAAGGTCAAGAAATCGGCGCATCAGTTCGTCACGCTTGTCTTTTAACATTTTATGACCACGGGTAGCTGTTGCAAGCTGTTTTCTCAGCTTTGTCAACTGCATACGGGTGGGATTAACATTCATAACTGCCATTAGCAAACACCTTCAATGCGATTATTCTTTACCGTAAAACTCATCAAGCATATCGTCCTTAATTCGTTTAAGTTCACTTCTGGGAAGAATATGCAAAAGTTTCCAGCCGATGTCAAGTGTTTCTTCAATTGAACGGTTTGCGTCATAACCCTGTGAAACATACTCACGCTCAAATGCCTCGGCAAATTCAGCGTACTTTTTATCCATATCGGTAAGAGCCGCCTCACCGAGAATTATCATAAGTTCTCTTGCGTCTTTACCTCTTGCATAAGCGGCAAAAAGCTGGTTCATGGTTGCGGCGTGGTCTTTACGGGTTCTGTCAGGACCGATGCCCTTGTCTTTAAGTCTTGAAAGCGACGGAAGAACATCAATCGGCGGAGTAATTCCCTTTCGGTAAAGCTCACGGGATAGGATAATCTGACCTTCTGTAATGTAGCCTGTAAGGTCAGGAATAGGGTGAGTCTTGTCATCTTCGGGCATTGTAAGAATCGGAATAAGAGTGATTGAACCCTCTTTGCCTTTAAGTCTGCCGGCTCTTTCATACAATGTTGCAAGGTCTGTGTACATATAACCCGGATAGCCTCGTCTGCCAGGAACTTCTTTTCTTGCGGCAGAAACCTCACGGAGTGCATCGGCATAGTTTGTGATGTCGGTCATAATAACGAGAACATGCATTCCTCTGTCAAATGCAAGATATTCAGCCGCCGTGAGTGCCATTTTAGGAGTTGCAATACGCTCAATGGCAGGATCGTTTGCAAGGTTTACAAACATTACGGTTCTGTCAATAGCGCCTGTTTCTTTAAACGACTGAACAAAGTAGTCGGATTCTTCAAATGTAATACCCATTGCGGCAAATACAACGGCAAACTGCTCGTCCTTGCCTCTTACAGCCGCCTGTCTTGCAATCTGAGCGGCAAGCTGGGCATGGGGAAGACCCGACGCCGAGAAGATAGGCAGCTTCTGTCCTCTAACAAGTGTGTTAAGTCCGTCAATTGCTGAAATACCTGTCTGAATAAATTCCTGCGGATAGTTTCTTGCGGCAGGGTTCATAGGTGTTCCGTTGATGTCAAGTCTTTTTTCGGGAATAAGAGCAGGACCGCCGTCAATCGGATTTCCAAGACCGTCAAATACTCGTGAAAGCATATCGGGAGATACGGGAAGTTCCATTGAACGACCTAAAAATCTTACCTTTGAATTTGCAAGGTTAATGCCTGCGGCTGATTCAAAAAGCTGAACAAGTGCGTTTGAGCCGTCAACCTCAAGAACCTTGCAACGGCGTGTTTCACCGTTCGGAAGTTCAATTTCGCCGAGTTCGTCATATGTTACGCCCTCAACATCACTTACCATCATAAGAGGACCTGCAACCTCTCGTATTGTGCGGTATTCCTTTGGCATCAGTCCTCACTCCTTTCAAGTACATCCTTAATTTCCGAATCAAGCAGAGCCTTGATTGACTCGAACTCGTCCCGAACCTTATCCTCGGGTACATATTTATATCTTCCTATGCGTTCACGAACAGGAAGGTTGACAAGCATTTCAATGTCTGCACCGTTTGCAAGAGCTTCTTTTGCTTTGTCATAGTAAGCAAGAATTGCACGCATCATAAGCACTTGCTTGCCGAGAGATGTGTATGTGTCTGTCGGGTCAAATGCGTTTTGGTGCAGATAATCCTCACGGATTGAACGGGAGGTTTCAAGCTTAAGTCTGTCAGGTGCGGAAAGTGCGTCCATACCGACAAGGTTTACGATTTCCTGAAGCTCGCTTTCTTCCTGTAATAATGTCATAAGTCTGCCGCGAAGCTCCATAAAGTCGGGAGCGGCATTCTTTGAGAACCAATCTGCAAGTCGGTCTGTATAAAGCGAATAACTTGTCAGCCAGTTAATTGCAGGGAAGTGCCGTTTGTAAGCAAGGTTTGCATCAAGTCCCCAGAATACCTTAACGATTCTGAGTGTTGCCTGTGATACAGGCTCTGAAATATCACCGCCCGGAGGTGATACAGCACCGATAACCGAGAGTGCGCCTTCCGTGTCCTCACTGCCGTTTACGATAACACGGCCTGCTCTTTCATAGAACTGTGCAAGTCGGCTGCCGAGGTATGCGGGATAACCCTCTTCACCAGGCATTTCTTCAAGACGGCCGGACATTTCACGGAGAGCCTCTGCCCAGCGGGATGTTGAGTCAGCCATAAGTGCAACCGTGTAACCCATATCACGGAAATACTCGGCAATAGTAATGCCTGTGTAGATAGATGCCTCACGGGCGGCAACAGGCATATCGGATGTGTTTGCAATAAGCACGGTTCTCTCCATAAGAGAGTTGCCTGTGCGTGGGTCTTTAAGTTCGGGGAACTCGTTGAGAACATCAGTCATCTCGTTGCCACGCTCACCGCAACCGATATATACGATAATATCGGCAGCCGCCCACTTTGCAAGCTGATGCTGAACAACAGTTTTGCCCGAACCGAACGGTCCCGGAACTGCGGCTACACCGCCCTTTGCAAGCGGAAAGAGTGTGTCGATAGGTCTTTGACCTGTGGTAAGAAGAATATCGGGGGAGAGCTTTCTTTTGTACGGTCTGCCCACACGAACAGGCCATTTTGTACACATATTAATCTCAACATTGCCCTTGTCTGTTTTGAGAACGGCAACCGTTTCGTCAATTGTAAAATCGCCCTCGCTGATGCTCTCAACTACACCGCCTGTTTTGTTCGGAACAAGAATCCTGTGAAGAACAGCGTGTGTTTCCTGAACCGTACCGAGTGTGTCGCCTGCCGCAACTGTGTCGCCCTTTTTAACAAGGGGAGTAAAGTGCCACTTCTTTTTGTGATCAAGTGATGGAACATCAACACCTCTTTTGAGGTTTGTGCCGGCAACCTTCATAATCTCGTTAAGCGGTCGCTGAATACCGTCATAAATTGAACCGATAAGTCCCGGACCGAGTTCAACGGAAAGCGGAGCGCCTGTGGATTCAACAATCTCACCGGGTCCGAGTCCCGAAGTTTCTTCATATACCTGAATTGATGCCCTGTCACCGTGCATCTCAATTATTTCACCGATAAGTCGCTGACTGCTTACACGCACAACATCGAACATATCGGCATCACGCATACCCTCGGCAATTACCAGAGGGCCTGCTACCTTAGTTATAATTCCAGATTTCAAATTCTTACACCTCAATCATTGAAGATAATGTCCGACCCGACTGCCTTTTCAACGAATGACGACAGTCTTTTTATGCCGATTCCCGTATTGCCTTTTACACCGGGGATAGGAATAACGGCAGGAATGAGCCTTTCTTCATATCTTTTTCGCTCTTTTTCAACAAGTCCGAACATTTCCTCGGTAATAAAAATTACCGCATAGTTGTCACCGTCAGCAATCTTTCTGAAAAGATGCGGTGCGTTTTCGTTGTCATCACACGGATAAATGTCCATGCCGATTGCCGCAAAGCCCTTTATGCTTTCGCTGTCGCCGATAACGGCAATATTTTTAGCCATAAACTTCACGCAACCTTTCTTTTACGGTTTCATAATTTGTCTTGGTGCGGATTCCGCTTGCAATAATGTGAATAACTTTTTTCTCTGTTTCACTTGCAATCAGATAGCCCGTAATCGGGTCTGCACCGTCACCGCTTCTTTTGCATTTTTCTTTTGCAAGGCTCATAAGCCTGTTGTCAACAAATTTTTCAAATGCCGACGGAGAAGCCTTGTACTCTTCAACAGCCTTGTTACAGCCGTATGCCGAGATTTTTGACAGCACATCAAGCGTTGGTTCAAGTCCCTTTACGCTTGCCTCAATAACCCTTGAACGGGGGAAGTCCTGCACATCACAGATTGCATTTTCAAGAAAATCCCTGTCGCAATCGGCTTTTGCACCTCTTATGGCTGTCTTTACATTATTATAAAATACTGTAGCTTTAAAATATTCGGACATAAATTCGCTGTCGGATTTTTCGGATGTTTTCAGAACAAGCTCCATAAAAGCTCTGTCAAGAACCGCATCGCTGAGTCTTGCGTCACCTGTGTGTGCAAGAATCTCATATGCCTTGTCACAAGGTACGGAAAGTTCTTCGCCCAAAAGTGAAAACTTTCTGTTCTCAACCGCCTGTTTAAGCGTTTCTTCAGAGAAAGTACACGGCTTTACCAAAAGCTGTGAATACGGTCTGTTTGAAAGCGTTCCCTTTAAAACAGCTTTAAGGTTGTGAAGGTCGTTAAGATAGAAGAACGGTTTGAATATTGCAAAATCGGGTGCGGTTCTTTTAAGATATTCCCACACATTTTCGCTGTGTGATTTCAAAATCTCTTCAATGTCAGCACCCTCACCGTAACCCTTGTCCGAGAGGTATCTGCAAAGCTCGTTCACATTTTCACAACCGAGCATATGCTCAATGTCGCTGTTTGTAAACAGATTTTTTTCTTTAGCACGGACGGAGCCGATGGAAAATTCATAAGATAATGCCATCATATTCCTCCCTATGCCTTAAAAAGTTCCTGATTTATAAAATCCTCGATAGCGTCACGCTTTTCGGACAATATTGCCGAGAAGTCCATGTTTTCTTCAATGTCACCGCATTTAAGAATAAATCCGCTTTCAATGTCACACGGCGTTTTTGAAAGCTCTGCTTTTACACCGCATTCTTCAAGCCTTGCAAGAAAATCCTTCGGAAGTCGGTTCATATCCTTTTTGTTCAAAAGCACAACACCGCTCATTCCGTTTAACTTTTTTGCAAATGTGTAAATCAGTTCAAAGTAATCTTCATCGGGAAGATTTTTCATTTTATTAAGAATTTCACTGTATGTCTTGTCAATTTCTTCACGCCTTCTCTTTAGGAAAGCGTTGCGTGTTTCAAGGTCGCAACGGCTCTTTGAAGCCGCCTGCATCTGCTTGGTCTTTGACTGTGCCCTGTCGGCAATTTCGGCAGAAATCTTGTCGGCATCAAGCTTTGCCTGTGCCATAATCTGTGCGCATTTTTCATCGGTTTCAGCACCTATTTGGCTGATTCTTTCGTCACAGTCAAGACTTATGCGATTTAAAATTTTATCACCGCTGCTCAAAGTGATTCCACCTTTCTTTCGTAATTTTCGTTAGTCGGTTATCAGATGTTAAGGTTTGGAACTGTGATAACAACGAGAAGTGAAACAATGAATGAAAGGAGAGCGTAAATCTCAACGAGAGTTACGGAAACCATAGCCTTTGAGAAGTTTGAATCGTCCTTTGCGCTGAGTGCAATACCCGAAACGGCTGCCTTGCCCTGTGCAAAACCTGAAATCATACCGCCGATACCGATAGCAAGCGATGCTGCAAAGTATGCAAGTCCCTGTCCGATTGTCGGAGCTGTGCCACCGAGAACGCCGCCGCTTACGAGAATAAGGAATCCTACGATAAATCCGTAAAGTCCCTGAGTACCCGGGAGAAGTGTGAGAACGAGCATTTTACCGAATTTTGATGAGTCCTCGGAAAGAACTCCCATAGCTGCCTGTGCGGCAGAGCCTACACCTCGAGCAGAACCTACGCCTGCAAGTGCTGTTGCTATTGATGCGCCTAAAAGTGCGAAAAATATTCCATTCATTTTGATTTGTCCTCCTGAATTTTAATATATTTACTGTTGAGCTTGAACGGCTTAAACTGTTTGCCGCCTCCCTCATAGAATTTTCCGAACATTTCAACATACTGAAGTCGCATTGTGTGAACATATGAACCGAGTGCGTTGAGTCCGATGTTGATTGCGTGTCCGATGATGAACACAATAATGAGTAAGATAATTCCAAACCAGCTCTTGCCGAACATGGTCGAAAGCATATTGAATACCTGAGCCATAACTCCCGTTGTAAGTCCGAGAGCAAGAAGTCTAGAGTAGCTCAGAAGGTCACTGATGTAACCTGTGATGTCATAGAGAGAGGCAAGTCCGCCGATGACTTTGCCGAATCCCTTTTTGTTTCTGCCCTGTGTGAGAACAAGACCGATTGCGCAGAAAATCGCAATGCCTGCACCGATATAGATGAGTGTCTGACCGAATGCCATACCTGCCGCCAAAACGGCAAATCCGATGAGCATCAGCATCCAAAGTCCTGTGTCAAAGAACGCTCCGCCGTAATCCTTGTGCTTTAGGCAAACATAGAATTTGCAGCCCATACCAACAAGAATGTGTACAAGACCGAATGCTATTGAAATAATCATCAGCATAAGTGCATCCTTTTGCGGATCAATTGTCGGCCACGGGAAGATTTCTTTCATTGTAATGCTTGCACCCGTAAAGTAGTTGTAAAGGGTTGCGGGGGCATCTCCGAAGAAGCTTGCAAAAACAAGTCCCCAGAAAAATGTTGAAACACCGCAATATTGGAACAGCTTCAAGGTGTTTCGCATTTCCTTGTCAGGCTTGAACAGCTTTATTGCAAGTCCTGTTCCTATTACCATTAACAGTCCGTAGCCTGCGTCCGAGAACATCATTCCAAAGAAAAAGTAGAAGAAGAATGCAAGCAACGGCGTTGGATCAATATCGCCATGCGACGGGGGAGAGTACATATTTACAATGCTCTCTGCCGGTGCTGCAAAGCGATTGTTCTTTAGCTTTACAGGAGCTTTTTCCTCGTCAACATCGCCAAATTCAACATAGCATACAGAAACTCGTTCACAAAGCCTTTCAAGCTTTTCACAGTCCTCCTCGGGAATATAACCCGAAATGACAAAAACATTCCGTGAATGCTGAAGTTCACCGATTACGCTGTATTTATCGGCTCTGATTCTGAAATAATCCTGTGTATCTTTAATATCTTTTCGTCTGTCTGCAAAGGAAATGATTTCTTTTTTTGCGTTTTCTGTATCATCTTCAAGCTTGTGACTTCTTTCAACAAGCTTTTTTGATTCCGCCAAAGGGGTAAGACTTGAGTTCGTAACAGGTTTTGCAAAACCGATATCACGCAGAGCATTTTCTGCAAGCTCCTTTTGAGCAATCGGTGCAAAAAGTACAATACAGGTAAGCACCTCGTTTGCAAATTGAATTTCAAAATCAAATTCAAGCTTCGGAGAAGCCTCGGCAAGTGCCTCTGAAAGCGATACCTCGTTGTACTCCTTTTGAATTGAGCCTATGAAAACAGCCGTTGTTTTTGTGTCCTTTGCATTAAGCGGAATGTCAAGATTCTTCCACGGCTCAAGCTGTGCAAGAGCGGTTTTTATACGAATCCGTTCCGCCGCATTATCGGCAATCTGTTTGTTAAGCTCACAAATTCTGTTGCACACATCAATAACTTCGCCTGCATTTGATGCGATAACTCCGATTTCATCGGGATCAATCTCCCGCCGTCCGCAAAAAGCGGAAAGCATACTTTTCTTTTCGGGAGAGTTGCTGTCGAGAATTTTCAGAGCGTTTTCACTGAGAGTAACATTTCGCTCGAAAATCTGAATTTGTGAGGTCATATCAATCTTGCCGAAACCTTTTCTGCAGGTTTCGGTCTTTTCAATCTGAACCAAACCCGAATCCTGCAAATGTTCAAGAAGTCGCTTTCTGTCCTGTCTTAGGGCAATAATCCGAACCGACTTCATTTTAAGTTTTGCCAATTTCTATCACCACGCTTCTTTCATTGCAACCGTTTTAAAGAGAGAGCCTTTGTATAGCCCCGTCAATAACACGCTTGCGGTTTTTGTCTGCAGTCTGAGAGAGAATGTCGCACTCAAGATTTGCCTTTTCAGAGGCTTTCTCAAGCTCTTTTTTGCCCTCTTTCGCAGTCTTTTCAAAAAGCATATCGGCATCCTTCTGTGCCTTTTCCTTTGCCGAAAGCACAACCTGTTTGGCATCTGCCTTTGTCTGTTCAACCCTTTCTGCTGATTCTGCTCGTGCATTTGCCTCACGCTGTCTGCAATCCTCTTCGGCATTGTAAATGGCGTCCAGCATATCTTTTGCCATTGTTATCCTCCTTTGCTAAAAATTGCATAAAAATATTTTTGAAGAATACACTATTTTGTTTATTCTATTCCTAGATTGTAGCACAATTATTTAAAAAAAGCAATCAACATACATTAAAGTTTGCCCAGTTTTTTATCATTTTCTTCCCTGTGACCGCATTTGCGAGTGGTTTTGCAGCATTAATTTGCGATAAAAGAAAAAACACCGCATAATACGGTGTTTAAAAGTTTTAAAAATTATTTTTTATATACCGCTGATTGCGGCTTGTCGGTTTATCAGGAACAGTCATCCGAATCAGATTCATTTCAAGTGCAGGATTAAGATAATTTTTTCTGAAAGTTTCCCTTGATTTTAAATTCAGCTTATCTAAAAGTTCCGCAGTATTATAGGGGATATCAAATTCCATAACATCAAGCAACTTTTTTACATAATCATTCATCTGCCGAATATCGGATTTGGTTTGTGAAATAATTTCGGTAAGAATTTCGTCAATCATTTCAAGCATAAATTCTATGAAAATATTTGAGTTACCCTCAACATGGCATTTTGAAATTGACTTGTAATATCTGTCCTGATATTTTTGAATTTGACTTTCAATAGGAATGTATTGAAAAATGGGTTTCCATTTTGTCAAAATTGCAGTCTGCCAAAGCCTTGCCATGCGACCGTTTCCGTCAGAAAACGGATGAATAAAAACAAATTCATAATGAAAAACAGATGACAAAATCAGTGGGTGAACATTATTTTTTTCACTGTTCATCCATTTAAACAAATCATCTGTCAATGACGGCACAAAATGTGCAGGCGGAGCCATAAAAATGCATTTGTCACCGTCAAACACACCTTCTTCACCGTTTCTGAATTTTCCCGATTCATTGACAAGAGCATATGTCATTATGCCGTGGTATTTTTTTAGCTCTGTTACAGAATAAGGATTTATATTGTTAAGGTTGTCATAGGCATCGTATGCGTTTTTTACTTCTTGAATTTCTCTTTGCGGACCTAAAACAATGTGACCGTTGATTACATCACGCACTTCTGAAATTGAAAGCGAGTTAGCCTCAATGGCAAGCGAAGAATAGATGGACTTGATTCTATTGTTTTTTCTTAACTGAGGTTTTGATTCAAAATCATTATAATTGCTGATTTTACCTATCTTCTCAGAAATTGATGATACAAATCCGAGCATTTTATTTGATATTGAAAACGGCGGTGTGTAGTCTGACATATTAACCATTCCTTGCACTTATTCTGTTTTTAATTATACCAAATTCAATTGAATTTATCAATAACTTGCTTATTATCTTACTTACTATCTTGCTTACTGACTTGCTTATTATCTTGCGTGCTGTGGACAAAACAGCGATATTTTAGTCTGTAAAACAGAAGAAAGCCGTCCCGAAAAAATTCGGAGCGGCTTTCAAAGCTACGGTTATTCGGCAGGCGTCCCACTCTCCTGCATCTCTCAAGGTTTCCCTTTGTCAAGCCATCGGCGTGTGGACGGGGACGAAATCTTCCACCTCGAATAACTTCTAAATTTATTCTAACATTATTTTAATAAAATTGCAAATAAATCAAGGTTGAAATCCGATGCGAAAAGTTGTATTATGTGAGGGTAATAACAAGATGGCAATATGCATGGAGGATTGTGTATTTATGAAAGAAATCAAGACAAATGTAATGAGAATTTTAGACAAAGAAAAGGTTGAATATACTCACCACGAATATCCCCACGGCAAGGATGCCGTTGACGGAGTAACGGTTGCAACGCTTATGAATCAAAATCCCGATTATGTTTTCAAAACTCTTGTAACAAAGGGCATGGGCAGAGATTATTATGTTTTCGTAGTTCCTGTTGACCATGAGCTTGACCTTAAAAAATGTGCCAAGAGCGTAGGTGAAAAGTCGGTTGAAATGATTCCCGTAAAGGACATTACAAAGGTCACGGGTTATGTGCGTGGAGGCTGTTCACCTCTCGGAATGAAAAAGCAGTTCAAGACAACCTTCCACATTACAGCAGAGTCAATTCCGAAAATCATTGTCAGTGCAGGAAAAATCGGATATCAAATTGACCTGAAGCCTGAGGATTTAATTCGTCTTACAAACGGTCAATGCGCCGATATTATAAAGGACTGACCTGATATTCAAAAAACAACACCCCCGACTGTGCCAAACGGTTTAGTCGGGGGTGTGTTTTATTAGTATGCTTTATTCGTCAATAAATTCAAGGTCTTTGTCACTTACTTTTTTGAGTTCCTTTTTATTAAACAAATCGTAAATAACGGGGACGATATAGAGCGTCATAAATGTTGCGTAGAGCAGACCGCCGATGCAGACAATTGCAATAGGCTGCATCATTTCTGCACCTGTGCCTATGCCGAGAGCCATAACAACAAGACCTAGAACGGTTGTGAGTGCGGTTATGAGGATAGGACGCATACGGGTTTTGCCAGCCTCAACAATTGACTCAATTCTTTCTTTGCCGTCAATACGAAGTTTGTTGATGTAGTCAACAAGAACGATACCGTTGTTTACAATGATACCGCAGAGCATTACAAAACCGACAAGCGATACAACGCTGATGTCAAATCCTGTGATTAAAAGTGCGAGGAAGCCGCCCGTGAACGCAAGCGGAATTGTAAACATAATAATGAACGGTGATTTAAGGCTCTGGAACTGTGCAACCATAATGAGGTAGATGAGAATAGTGCCGAGCAGAAGCATAAGCATAAGCTGTGAAACTGCCTCCATTGTCATTTCGTCTGTACCTGCATAGTCGATTGAACAGCTGTTCGGTAGCTTGTAATCGTTCATTGCGGATTTTACATTGTTTGAAACAGATGTAAGCGTGTAGCCGTCCTTGACTTCGGCGCTGATTTTAAGATAACGCTTTTGATTTTCACGGCTGATTTTATCCATAGTTTCCGACTTTGAAATATCCGAAACAGAGGAGAGTTTAACTGTCTTTTCGTTACCGCTTGAATCCTTGTAGGTAATATCAATGTCACGGAGATTTTTCGGAGTAACGGTTTCGCTGTTGTCCTTTACAACCACAACATTCATATCATTGCCGTCATCATTCGTAAGAGTGGCAGCGTTTTTTTCTGTTGAAATTGCAGCGGCAACCTGCTGATAAACCTGTGCAACGGTAAGTCCCTTTTCAGCGGCTTTTGACTTGTCAACAGTAACCTTGATTTCGGGAGAAACAGCACCGATGCCGTTGTCAACCGATGCAACGCCTTTAACCTTTTCAAGTGTCTTGCCGATATCCTCGGCAGTGCTTTTGAGTGTGTCAAGGTCGTTACCGTAGAGCGTAATCTGAACGGAACCGTCACCCATAAGGCTTGACATTGAACTTGAAGTGCCGCCGCTTACGGCAGCCTCACCGTCAAGGCTTTCAAGATCCTTTTCAATCTTCTTTGAAATCTCACCGCTCTGTTTTGTAAAATCATCCTTGAGAACGGCATATGCCATAAGTGAGCCGGCATCATTTGACGATGAACCGCCTGTAAGTCCCATAAGGCTTGACGAGCCTCCTGCCATAACGCCTACGGTTTCAAACTGGTCATATTTTGAAAGCAAATCGTTGAGCTTTTCGCCCTCTTTAACTGTTTCTTCAAAGGTTGCGTTATCGTCAAGCTTCAATGATACCTGAATCTGTGTACTGCTCATATCGGGCATAAAGCTGAAACCTCTCATCAGACAAAGACCTGCACTTGTAAAGAGAAGTGCAACTGCAACGAGAATTGCAGGAACTTTGTGCTTTAATACGAAACGAAGTGAGCGTTCATATGCCTTCTTGATTTTTCCGTCCTTCGGAGCGGAATTAGGTTTCATTTTTCGGAGCATTCTCTGTCCCATGGCCGGAACAAGCGTCAGCGCAACAATAAGGCTTGCAAGAAGTGAATATGTAACCGTGAGTGCAAGGTCAACAAACAGCTGACGCGTGATGCCTTCAACAAATACAATCGGCAGAAACACGCATACTGTGGTGAGAGTTGATGCCGTAATTGCGCCGGCAACCTGTCTTGCACCATTAAGTGCCGCCTTAATCGGCGAAACGCCCATACTTCTCAGTCGGTAGATATTTTCGATAACAACAACCGAGTTGTCAACCAACATTCCGACGCCTATTGCAAGTCCCGACAGCGAAATCATATTGAGTGTTACGCCGCTGAAATACATAAGAACGATTGCAAACACAACGCTTATCGGAATTGAGCAGGCAACAATGAGTGTCGGCTTGATATCTCTGAGAAATAGGAAAAGTATGATAATTGCAAGAACCGCACCCATAAGGAGGTTCTGTAATACATTGTTGATTACAAGATTAATGTAGTCGCCTTCATTATAAAGGTTTGTAAAGTGAAGTCCGTCAACCTCTTTTGAAAGCGAATCAAGCTTTGCGTTAATGTTTTCGCAAACGGTAGAAGACGCTGTGTTGCTTGACTTTGAAAAGCTCAATACAATACCGGGGTTGCCGTTGATTCTTGCAAAGGTTTCGTCGGAATTATCGGCAACAAAAACATCTGCAACATCTTCAAGATGAATAACTCCTATTCCGTCAATTCCTGTGTCAAATAGCACAAGCAACTTCATCTCTTTTTCATCATTCACCTTGTCGCCGACACGAACCATGAATTTATTGTTATCGTCATCGGTAACATAGCCTGCCGGCATTGAAAAGTTTTGTGCTGTTAGAATTGAAGAAATGGTATCAAGTGTGACCGTGTTGCTCACATCAGCCTTGCTTTTTGCCTCTTTCTTTTTATCTGCAAGTTCTTTTTCGGATGTTTCAATCTGTTTTTCTGCACTTGAAAGCTGTGTAAGTGCGCTGTTGAGTTCACTCTGTTTTGATGTGAGAGTTGACAAGGCAGAGGACATTTTGAAGTCTGCACTTGACTGTTGTTGTGAAATGAGGGCAAGAGCGGAATCAACCGAAACCGATTTATCGTCAAGTCCCGAAATTGCGTTATCAAGCTGTGCAATACCCGAGTTGATTTGTGAGATTTTCTCCGACATTTCACTTAATGCAGAATTGATTGCATCTCCCGAAGTTCCGAGCTTTTTAAGTGAAATTTCAACATTTTGAATTGCCTCTGCACTTTTGTTAATGGAATTCTGAACTGTCTGCATTGTTTTTGCGATATCGGGAGCTTTGATTCCGTAAGGCTCAAGCACCTTGTTAAGCTCGTCAATCTGCTGTTGAAGTGCCTTGTATTCCTCGCTGTCGGGCAGTGCATCATTCATTTTCCGAACAATTTCCTGATACTGTTCGTTGAATTTTGAAAGCTGTTCAAGCTTTTGCGTAAGCTGTGACTGCTCGGAAGTCAGCTCATCATAGGTAGTTTTCAGTTCAAGCAAACCCTGATAAGCGGTTTCGAGCAAAGTCTTTGTTGAAGTGAGGCTTGCCTTTCGGTCAAGCAACTGCATCTTTGCCGACAAAAGCTGTGTTTTACCGCTTTCAGCCTTGTTCTGTGCATCGGCAAGCTGTTTTGAAACAGCCTCCTGCTGTGAGTTGATTTGCTCAATTGAAGATGAAACAGTACCCTGACCGTCCCTGGCTTTGCCGATATTATCCCGCAATTCCTTTTTAGCTTTGGCAATTTTGTCCTCCGCATCACCAAATTGATTATTGAGTGCAGCAGAAATCTTCTTATTAAGCTTGTCAAGCTTATCCTGTGAAAGTACGACATTTTCCTGTTCCGTAACAATGCCCTTGTCAGAAACAGAGGCAACACCGTCAATGCCTTCAAGTTCATTCAAAAGTTCGTTTGTGACATAATCCGAAAGCTCTGTTTGCGACTTGCCTTCAAAGTCAACCGCCGTCATTGCAACGGGGAGGATGTTCGGATTGATTTTGATGAGGTACGGTGTTCCGACTCCGTCAGGCCAATTGCCCTTGATTGTGTCAAGGCTTGAACGCATATCAACAGTTGCGCTGTCCATATTTGTGCCGTCCTCAAATTCAATCATCAAAAGTGAATAGTTGTCCGATGAGGTAGAGGTGATCTCCTTAACACCGTCAATTGCCGACATCGACTGTTCAAGAGGCTTTGAAACCGTTGTTTCAACCGCCTCTGGCGTCTGACCTGCGTAGGTGGTCATGATAACGGCATAGGGAAAGTCCATATTCGGTAAAAGGTCGGGCGTCATCTTGAAAAATGACACTATACCGAGAACCAGAACAAGTACAACCGCAACCAATACCGTCATCGGTTTTTTTACGCTGATTTTAGATAACATTGATTACTCCTTTGTTTGTGCTTTTTATCTATGAGTATATTTCATATTAAATGCAATTTCTACCAACTTAGGTTTACATTTTCTGTTGAAATCGGCCGCAACCGGTTGCATGAATATTAAACTTAATCTGCAATTGCACCTGTTTTGATAATTTCAAGTTTTCTGTGATACTCCCTGTGAACCTCGTCAAAAGGTTTTCCTATTACAAAAACATTGAACACGGCATTCTTCAGCACCTGAGTGAGAATCTGTGAAAGACACTTCACATCTTCATCTGAAGTATATTTAAGGTTACTTCTATCAAAATTGTTTGTAACGCTGACAAGCTCTGCAACGCCCTTGAAACGGTTGATAAAATATTCCGAAACAAGGCTGTCATTTGCCTTTATATTTTTGATGAGATTCTTCATAATGATACTTTGTTTTGCATCCTTTGAACATTCGCATAGAATTTCAAAAAGCAAATCATAAGTTACAAATATGTCGCCGTGAGTGCGAGAGATAACCTCTGTGGCTTTTTCAAGCGAAAAGTTGATAAATGAGCGTGTCATAACCTCCACAAGGTCAACCTTATCGTCAAAGTACTGATAAAAACTGCCTCTTGAAATGTTTGCGTTCTTTATAATATTGTTTATGCTGACTCTCTCTCCCGACGAACCGGCAAATTCATTGAATATTGCGTCCGTGATTCTCTGACGCTTTTCTTCGGGAAGATTATAAAAGGTGTTTTTAATCATAAAAAATCCTCCAAAATAAATGTGACAGGCAGTCATATGACAACCTGTCACAATTTTAACATCGTTTATTTATTGTGTCAATTAAATGTGTTTTAGATTTTGCACATATACGATCAAAAATCTTTGTGCATATTAACAACAAAATTAAGCTTTGCCTTTAAATTTTTCAAAAAGTCCTTTGCATCCGCTGTAAATATCGTTGTATGCCTGCTCAAAATCACCGCTGTACCACGGATCCGATACATCACGATTCATACCTGCAAAGCTCATCATCTTGCAAACCTTTCCGTTTTTGTCATCGCCGAAAATTCGCATAGTGTTTCTGATATTATTAGAGTCCATGCAGATGAAATAATCGTACTTGTCATAGTCGGATTTTTTGAGCTGAACAGCCCTCTTGCCGTCACAACCGATTCCGTGTTTTGCAAGCTCACGCTTAGCCGGCGGATAAACAGGATTCCCAATACCGTTCCATATCTCCTCCGTACTCGTAGCAGATGATTTAATCACAAACCTGTCAGCAATCTTGCCCTTCTTAACCATGTCCCTAAATATAAATTCCGCCATAGGCGACCGACAAATATTCCCATGGCACACAAACATTATTTTAATCAAAGTACAATTCCTCCCGATTTGCCGTAATATGCCGCTATAAATTTTGCAATATCTATATTTGAATATGTTATTTTGTGTGTTGCTGTATTTTCACTATTCATCTATATGTTCCCCTCAAAATGATTTTGAATTGTCGCTATAATATGCAATTTTACCTGTTAACCGAAAATTTCTTCGGGAGTCTTTTTAAAATAGCAGTCATCTTCATATCTGAGAAATTGCTCTTTGTCAAGAACGCAAAATTTCTTTCCGATTTGACGATATTTCAGCATTTCGTATTTATCAAGACTATCATCATCAAATTCAAAAAAGTAAAGATATTCTGCAAGAATTTCCTGTTCAAGAGCAGGGGTTTCTGAGCCGTCATCGTAAATATCGTCCTGATTAAACACACAAAAATACTTTCCCTTAAAATTCATATTTTCAACAAATGACAGAAAATCTTCCTCGCTCACAGGCTCGTTCTGGCTGTTGTAAATTTTAAGAAGTTTGCCGATTTCGATAACTCCGTAAAGATTTGCCGCAGCCGCAAAATATCTGTATAAAAGGTCTTGTGTTTCCTTTGAAAGTGTGCATTCTAAAATTTTCATGTGTCTACATCAAATTATATCGTACTCTGACTTATATTGTCAGTTTATCATAATTAATCCCACATTTCAACAAGTCTGTGAACAATTTCAGATACTTGCCAGATGATTAACTTCTGAAAGACAGTTGCAGAGTGGTTTAGCACTGTGTATGTGTAAGCTTTCAGGTTGCCGTGCAGAGGACTGTTGCACAGTAAATATATCGGATTATATAGTGCCTTTTCACCTAAAATAAGCCATAGATTTCTCGCTCCGCTTTGCGGCGCTTTATTATATTTTGTGACAAATTTTGCATAAAATAACCGAAATAGACTATATTTGATTATCACTTTAGTGAAAACAAATCATATCTATGGCAAAAATCTTGCGTAATTATTCCTATACTTTGTTAAAAGCACTTTTTTTCAATTGTTTTTTCCATATTCTCCTCTTTTATTGCTTATTGATGCTTTCTGTGGCATAATTCTATAGATGTATTGCGTAAGTTGGTTTTGGGTTGAGGAGTATTAAATATGAAAGACAGAAAAATGTCGTTTTATAACAGAATTGTGAAAAGAATGCTTGATATTATCTGTTCACTTGCAGCGATAGTGTGTCTGTCAGTACTTTACCTTCCGATATGTGCCATAATAAAATGCACGAGCGAAGGTCCTGTTTTTTTAGACAGAAAAGAATAGGAAAAAACAAAAAATATTTCAATATTCTGAAATTCCGCACAATGAGAATTGATACTCCCAAGGATTGTCCTACACATCTTCTTAAAAATCCTGAACAGTATATAACTAAGGTGGGTGCGTTTTTAAGAAAGACAAGTCTTGACGAATTGCCTCAGATTTTTAATATTTTTAAGGGCGATATGTCGGTTATCGGTCCAAGACCTGCACTTTGGAATCAGTATGACTTGATTTCTGAAAGAGATGAGTATGGCATAAATGATTTAAAACCCGGCTTGACGGGTTGGGCGCAGATTAACGGCAGAGATGAGCTTCCTATTCCTGAAAAAGTTCAGATGGATAAGATTTATCGTGATAATGTCAGTTTTGTCTTTGATGTAAAATGTCTTTTTATGACAGTTGTAAGTGTGTTTAAGCATGATGGTGTAGTTGAGGGCGGAACAGGAGCAATTGCAGATGAAGAATAATCGTAAAAAAGTTATGATTCTTACCAATCATTCTTATATGCTGTATCGTTTCAGAAAAGAATTGATTGAAGAACTTATGAAAAATTATGATATTGTTCTTAGTATGCCTTTTGTAGGACATCATGAGGATTTCATCAATATGGGATTGCGTTGTATTGAAACTAAGATGGAGCGCAGAGGGGTTAATCCGATTCACGATTTTTTACTTATGAAATTTTATAAAAAATATTACAGGAAGAAAACCCTGATTTGTTAATTACATACTCTATCAAACCAAATGTTTACGGTGGATTGATGTGTGAAAAGTTAAATATTCCGTTTTATGCGAATGTTCAGGGATTAGGAACGGCGTTTCAAAAACCCGGACTTGCTCAGTTTGCGACAGTTCTTTATAAAACAGCCTTTAAAAAGGTAAAAACGGTATTTTTTGAAAATCAGGTTAATGCAGATGAATTTGTTGACAGAAAGATTATTTCTGTCGAGAAAGAAACTATTTTGAACGGCGCAGGAATCAATCTTGAAATTTATGAGTACAAGCCTTACCCGAAAAGTGATCCGCCGCATTTTTTGTATCTTGGCAGAATCATGAAGGAAAAGGGCATGGATGAATTGTTTTCTGCGGCTGAGAAGCTTCACGATGACGGCTATAAATTTGTACTTGACCTTGTAGGCTTTTTTGAAGATGAATACAAGGAAAGAGTTGAGCTACTTGAAAGTAAGGGCGTTGTAAAATTCCATGGATTTCAGGAAGAACCAAGACCTTACTATGCGACTGCAGATTGTGTTGTAATGCCGAGTTATCACGAGGGTATGAGTAATGTAAATCTCGAAGCCTCGGCAACAAGCAGACCTGTCATTACCACCGATATTCCGGGCTGCAGAGAGTCGGTGGAAAATGAATATACAGGCTGGCTTTGTGAACCTAAAAGCGTTGACAGCCTTTATGAAAAAATGAAAGCTTTTCTTGAAACGGATATTTCAAAACGAGAAGTTATGGGCAAATACGCCCGACAAAAAATGGTGGACGAATTTGATAAAAAAATCGTTGTAAACGATACAATAAAGGCTTTAAAACTTTAATTCTATAAAATGAAGGGTAATTGAATTTTATGTTAAGAATATTACATATTGTAACATACATGGGGCGTGGCGGTCTTGAAACTATGATTATGAATTATTACAGAAACATAGACCGTACTAAAATTCAATTTGATTTTCTTGTACATCGTCAGGAAAAGGCTGATTATGATGATGAGATATTATCTTTAGGCGGACATATTTATCATATGCCTATGCTGAATCCCTTTTCTAAGGCTTATTTTAATGCGCTTGATGACTTCTTTGATAATCATAAGTACGATATTGTGCATTCACATTTGGATTGCATGAGTGCATATCCTTTGAAAATTGCACAAAAACATGGCGTTAAGGTGAGAATTGCACATTCGCATAATAAAAGCCAAGACAAAAATTTAAAGTATCCCATTAAGCTTCTTTCAAAACATTTAATTCCTAAGTACGCTACACATCTTTTTTCTTGCGGTAAAGAGGCAGGAGATTGGATGTTTGGCGGGAATGCATATACTGTCTTAAATAATGCAATTGATGCTGAAAAATATCGGTATGACTGTCAAATAAGAAATCAAGTGCGTGATGAACTGAAAATCAGTAAATCTGATTTTGTAATCGGACATGTCGGAAGATTTAATCCACCCAAAAATCATTCGTTTTTGATTGATGTTTTTAAGAGTGTACATGATAAAAACAGAAATTCCAAACTGCTTCTTGTAGGAACAGGTAACGGACAGAGTAATATAAGAGAAAAAGTTAATGATCTTGGTTTATCGGATTCCGTGTTTTTTTTAGGAAACAGAGGAGATGTGAATAGAATACTACAGGCAATGGATGTCTTTTTGTTTCCGTCTTTGTATGAAGGATTGCCACTTTCAATAATAGAAGCGCAGGCTGCAGGATTGCCGTGTATCATTTCTGACAGTGTTCCGTCTGAATGCAGAGTTACAGACCTTGCAGAGTCGTTAGATTTAAACTTGCCGATTGATGAGTGGGCGGATGTTGTCTTAGAAAAACAAAGTACGATTAGAAAAAACACGATTGATGATATAAAAAATCAGGTTTTGATGTTAAACAGAATGTTGTAAAACTTGAAGAATTTTATTTAAATTCGGTTGAGGAATAATAGTTATGCAGACTTTAACAGTGTTTACACCTGCTTATAATAGGGCACATACAATAGGTCGTACATATAAATCTTTGTGTTCCCAAAAATGCAAGGATTTCGTGTGGCTTATAGTTGATGACGGTTCAACTGATAATACGGCTGAATTAGTAAAAGACTGGATATCCAAAGATAACGGCTTCGAAATTCAGTACATATATAAAGAAAACGGCGGTATGCATACCGCACACAATGTTGCGTATAGTATACATACCGAACTCAATACTTGTATAGATTCTGATGACGCTTTATCTGAGAACGCTGTTGAAAAAATTATGGCTCAATGTCAATAGTTGGGGTAGCATTAAAACAGAATAATTGAAATTGACAAGTGGTGGTTGTTTAAACTGCCGCTTGTTTTGTATTGTTTTTTGCTGATTTGAGTGAGAACATATGTAGGATGCGGTTACGGAAGCGGTTGAAATCTCTGTAACCATACGCATTTCTTTTTAGGACTTTAATTTTGTTGTTGCAGCCTTCAATAAAACCGTTTGTAAGCGGTGTAGTGAACGAATCGAGTATTCCTGTCAGCCAATTTTGTATTGTTTTCGCACATTTTACAAAGCGTGGAATGCCACAATCATAAGCGGAGTTAATCCAATCAGACATTGCCTTTCTGGCAGACTGCCTGTCTTGGCAATCAAGGATTTTGAGAAAATCTTCCTTGTAAAAGTGAGCCGTACACAGATTCGGTGAAGTATACAGCATAATATTTACCTGCTGTTTTTGTTCATCATTCAAATCATCAAATCTTTTTAACAATAGCTTTCTTGAATTTTTAAAATATCTGCGATGTGATTCGCTGAACTTCTTTTGTTCTTCCTTTCGTACACTCTCAAATGCGCACATAATCTGCCGTATCCAGTGGTATTTATCAACAATTTTCGTTGCGTTTTTGAACCAAACCGAACTGATATCTGAAAAAGTCCTCCACATATCGCTGACGAAGTATTCAACCTTATCTCGCTCGGATTTATCAAATTTTTTGAAGTATTTAGACAAACAATACTTGGTTCTTTTGGGCAGAATATCCAAAACCACCTTGTTCTCAGGATCGGTCAAAATACATTGATACTTTTCTTTGCCTGTATTGCCCTTGAATTCATCAATAGAAAGTGCTATCGGCAGTTCTTTTAGTGAATATGAAACCAAATCAAATATTCTGATAACAGTCGGTAATGACAGATTTACTTCCTTAGCAACGCTTGTAAAAGATGCCTCACACCTTAATTTGTCGATAACATATGCAACTAATCTGTTTGTCATTCTGTGAAAACGGGGAAGAAAAGAATTCTTTTCATAAAACCGCTTTCCGCATGAGCAACTATATCTACGCTTTTTGAGGTGAATGAAAACAAACTTTCCAAAAGCCGGAATATCCTTGATAATCTGTTCTCGGTAATCGTGAATTTTGTCTGTATGATTTCCGCAGACGGGACATTTGTGAATTTTCCGCTCAAGTTTGCAGTAAATGTGAATAGTATCATCAATTTCTTCAAGGTTTTCGATTAAAACACCTTGCAATCCGAGTAATTTTTCTGTAAAATAATTGTAGAGCATATTTTGTCCTCCGTTCTGGTTTCTAGTCAATTCCATTTTAACGGATTTTAGGTAAATATGCTCTACTTTTTTGAAATTTTTTTGTAGGCTCTTTCCCTTACCCAAACTTTTATTATAGAGCCTTTTAAGTTTTAAATACAAAAATCCCCATAGATTTCATTGCGAAGTCTATGGGGAGTCTTTTTGTGAATTATTGGTTACTTCTTCTTTTTCAGTTCATTTTTGAAGCATTTTTTATCGAATGAGGGGTTGAAGGCGTAGAAGTTCTTTTCGTTGAGTTTATCGGTTAAGAGGCGGAGGTTTTCGCCGAAGCGTTGATAGTGTACAACCTCACGGGCACGCAGAAAGCGAATCGGATCTTTTACATCGTAGTCATCGCAGAATCTGAGGATGTTATCGTAGGTTGTTCGGGCTTTTTGCTCAGCCGCCATACTTTCGTGCAGGTCGGTTATCGGATCGCCTTTAACCTGCATTGATGCAGCTGTATAGGGAAAACCTGCTGCTGCCTGTGGGAAAATTCCGGTTGTGTGGTCAACAAAATAGTCACCGAATCCCTGTTCCTTGATTTCATCCTCGGTGAGGTCTTTCGTCAGCTGATATACTATTGCACCGATCATTTCAAGATGATTAAGTTCCTCTGTGCCTATGTCGGTGAGAGTGCCCTTGAGTTCCGGCAATGGCATTGCAAATCGTTGGCTCAGATATCGTAATGACGCACCCAACTCACCATCCGGACCGCCGTATGGCAGAATGTTACTTATTTTGACTGAGAAATATGTTGAGGTGGGAGGCTTTGCGGTCAAATATTATTCTTTTTATAATTATGGATAGTAAGTCGTTTTGCGCTTTTAAGGGATAATTTTCTTTAATCGAGAAAGCATCATTAATTAAATTGTTCTTTATGAGAATATTGATTGCTTTAATTACAACTTTTTCAATCTTTTCAATTCTTACGCTGTGCGATGAATGGCAGTTGCCGTGAATGTAGGCGGAGCATTGGAGAAAATTATTTTTAATCGGAACGAGGGTTGAATTACAGTTTGAACACTTGACAAGATTTTGAATGAGGTGTCTAATTTCGGTTTGTTTATGGGAATGTTCTCTATTTATTATTCTTTGCAGGAATAATATTTGCCTTGTTTGTTCAAAAATTACTTCATCAACAATCGGTTCGTGAGTGCCGTTTGAAATTATCAAATTTTCGTTATAGAAATCTCTGCCCGTTTTGCAGATTGGATTCCACCTGATTTTGCCGATATAAACGGGATTTTGCAGAATATATTCAACGGCACGGCAATCCCAATTATTGCCTTTGAAAGTTTTAATTTTTGCTGAGTTCAAGTTGTCACAAATCATATTTATATCTTTATTATTCAAAAAATCGGCAAAAATTTTACTGACAATTCGGGCTTTTTCAGCGTCAACCACAAGCCTTCCGTCTGTCACTTTATAGCCAAAGGGCGCAATGCTGACGATGCCGCCACGCTCGGCTTTTTCGGTCATTCCTCGCCTTACCTCACCCGAAAGCCGAATCGAATAGTATTCGTCCGACCATTCGATAATGCGTTCAATCAGCTTTCCGAAGGGACCGTCATCAACGGGTTCGGACACGCTGATGACTTCAATACCGTTTTTTCTCAACAGCGATTTATAGAAAATGCTTTCCTCCTGATTGCGGGCGAATCGTGAAAATTTCCAGACAAGTACGGCTGAAAACAGGGGAGGCTTTTGCTTTGCAAGGCTTATCATTCGGTTGAATTCAGGTCGCTTGTCGGCATATCTTCCCGAAATTCCGTTGTCACGAAAAATAAACTTTTCATCAATCAGATAGCCTTTTTCATCTGCAAATTTTCTGATGATTTTCAGCTGACTTGACGGTGAAAGCTCAGTTTGATTTTCGGTTGACACCCTTATGTATGCCGCCGCAAAGTGATTTTTATTGTAATTTCCCGACAAATTAATCACCTCTTGAAAGAATAATTCTTTTATGCAATAATATGCCTGCGATTGGAATAAAATTCTTCGGCAAATTTCTCGAAAACACTTTACTTTGCTAACGCACTAATGTATAATATACAGAGATTGTTTTGCAAGGTGATTTGCAGAACATAGGTAGAGAGTATATCAGATTACGGAGGAATAATTATGAAAAAGAAAAAGTTACTTTCATTACTTCTTGCAGGTGCAATGTCAGCGTCAATTTTTGTAGGTTGCGGTTCTTCTGCAACGGACTGGGATTATATCTCAAACAAGGGAGAGCTTGTTATCGGTGTTACATATTTTGAGCCGATGAACTACCTTGATGCAGACGGCAAGCTTACAGGTTTTGAAACTGAGTTTGCAGAGGCAGTTTGCGAGAAAATGGGTGTTACTCCAAAGTTCCAGAAAATTGACTGGGATTCAAAAGAGGTTGAGCTTAACTCAAAGACAATCGACTGCATATGGAACGGTCTTACAATTGATGACGACAGAAAGACAACAATGGATATTTCAACTCCTTATATGGAAAACAAGCAGGTTATGGTTGCAAAATCTGATGTTGCAGACAAAATCAAGTCAGCAGATGACCTCAAGGATAAGACAGTAGTTGCAGAGAAGAAGTCAGCAGGTGAAACTGTTGCTCAGACAGACGAGTTCTTCTCAAGTGCAAAGTATGTTTCTGTTGACGCACAGGCTAAGGCTCTTCTCGAGGTTAAGTCAGGCACAGCAGATGTTGCGGTTATCGACTATGTAATGTCAATCGGTACACTCAAGAGCGGTTCTGACTACGCTGACCTCAAGGTTGTTGACGGCAAGGACTTTTCACCTGAGCAGTACGGTATTGCACTTCGTAAGGACAGCCCCGAAACACTCAAAAAGCTTAACGATGCTATTCAGGCAGTTGCCGATGACGGCACACTCGATAAGATTGCAGAGAAGTACAGCCTTCAGGATCTTCTTCTTGTAAAAAAGAAATAATTTAATTAAAATAAGCTTGTACATACAGGGCGGACTATGTTCGCCCGTTGTGCTTTTTATTGATTATAAATTTACAGGTTCAAATTTGTAAGCCTTTTGATATATTCAAAACTGAAAATACTTGGATAGAGTGGTATATAAAATGGATCAATTTTTTAATGTAAGCGGTCAGTTGCTTGAGGGATTCGGCGAAAACTGTATAATTTTCATTGTAACCCTGCTTGCGGCAATTCCGCTCGGACTTATTATCTCAATGGGTTCAATGTCAAAATTCAAGCCGTTAAAATGGCTGACAAAAACATTTGTGTGGATAATCAGAGGTACTCCGCTGATGCTCCAGCTTTTCGTAGTTTTCTATGTTCCGCCGCTTGTGTCAAACGGCAGTGTGACATTTGCACGAATGAACGCCGCACTTATCGCATTTATAATCAATTATGCCGCATATTTTTCTGAAATCTTCCGTGGCGGTATCGAGTCTGTTCCAAAGGGACAGTACGAGGCAGGTCAGGTGCTCGGCATGACAAAGGGTCAGATTTTCTTTAAGGTTGTGCTTTTGCAGGTTGTAAAGAAAATTACTGCACCCATGGGCAACGAAATTATTACTCTTGTAAAGGATACTTCACTTTCAAGCGTTATCGCTATTCCGGAAATCCTTATGAGAGCAAAGGACTTCTCAATGCAGGGACTCATCTGGCCGCTTTTCTATTCGGCAGTATTCTTCCTCGCATTCTGCGGAATTCTTACCTTGCTTTTCTCATTTATCGAGAAAAAGCTTGATTACTACAAGGGTTAAGGGGGAAAGGTTATGTCTTTGTTAAATGTTGAAAACATCCGTAAAAGCTACGGCAAAACAGAGGTTTTGAAAGATATCAGCTTTTCTCTTAAAAAGGGCGAGGTGCTTGCGATTATCGGCTCATCTGGTTCGGGCAAGACTACGCTGTTAAGGTGTCTTAATTTTCTTGAAACTCCGGGCAACGGCAAGATTTCCGTCAATGACAAGGTGCTTTTTGACAGCAATGACAGCTCTGCAAAGAGCGACAGCGAAATCAGAAAAAGACGACTTCACTTTGGACTTGTGTTCCAGTCATTTAACCTGTTTCCGCAATATACGGTTATCGAGAATATTATGCTTGCTCCAAAGCTTGCCGCAAAAGAGCAGATAAAGCAGACAGGCGAATATATGGGCGCAAAAAGCTATAAAGAGGCTCATGAAATTATCAAGAGCAATGCAAAGTCTTTGCTTGAAAGGGTAGGCCTTTCCGAAAAGAGCGAGTCATATCCGTGTAACCTCAGCGGCGGTCAGCAACAGCGTGTTGCAATTGCAAGAGCGCTTGCACTCAATCCCGATGTGCTCTGCTTTGACGAGCCTACCTCTGCACTTGATCCCGAACTCACGGGCGAGGTGCTTAATGTTATCCGCAGTCTTAAAACTTCCGACAGCACAATGATTGTTGTAACTCACGAGATTGAGTTTGCAAGAGATGTTGCCGACAAGATCATTTTTATGGCTGACGGTGTAATCGCCGAAGAGGGCACTCCCGAACAGGTAATCAACAATCCGCAAAATCCAAGAACCCAGGCGTTTTTGTCAAGGTTCAACTGATAACTGAATATTAGGTGAGGAAAGCACTCGAAAGGGTGCTTTTTTACATATTTTTACAAATAACCTTGAAAAGTTTATGCCATTGTGCTATAATAATCGTGTCATTCACTGACAAAGGCACAAAGCCTGAAAAAATGAGAAATCCTGATAGGGAAAACGGAGGAAAAACAAATGAAAAGAATTTTCACAATCAGCGTTGCGGCTGTTATGGCACTTCTTATGGTGCTTTCACTTACAGCTTGCGGTAATTCAACACTCGGCTATTACAAGCTTACAAGTGCAGAAGCAAGCGGTATGAGCTTTGACAGCAGTACTCTTGCCGCTGTCGGTATGGACAAAGGCTACATTCTTCTTAAAGAAGACGGCAAGGCTAAGCTTTCTGCAGCCGGTCAGGAGCAGGAGCTCACATACGATGACAAGAACTTTACAGCAGGGAGCGAGAGCATTCCATACACACTCAAAGACGGTGTTATTACAATGGAAAAAGACGGTACAAAGCTCGTTTTCACATTTGACGCTAACTTCAAGCCCGAATCTTCTAATTCAGAGTCATCAAAGTAATAAAACTTAACGGTGCAAAAATTTCGGCAGTCCAAATCGGACTGCCGTTTTTGTATATCCAACCAAAAAACAAGGGCAGCGGAATTTCGCTGCCCTTAATTTTATAAGATTTTATCAGTCTGAAAGACACTCGTCAAGCGCGTCAACAATTGCGTGCCTGTCCATATGCTGACCGATGAATACAAGCTTGATTTCTCTGTCGCCATATTTTTCGTCCCACTTTTCAGCCATATCGGGATACTCTGCAAGATAGAGCTTCTGCTGTTTCTTTGGGAATGCGGCAAGCCACTTGCCCTGTTCCGTAGCAGTAATCTGAACGCCTGCCTGCTCGAATACATAAACATCTTCTCTCTTGTCATCAAACCAAAGAACACCCTTTGCACGGACTACGCTCTTTGGCCAGTTCTCAACAAACTGCTGGAGCTTGTCCTGATTGAAAGGACGAATGCGGTGGTAAACAAATGAACCGATGCCGTATTCTTCTTCGCCGTCCTCATGATCGTGGTCGTGGTGACAGCAATGACCGTGTTCGTGGTCGCAATGAGAGTGGTCAAGACCGTCCTCATCATGGTCATGATCGTGATGCTCATGTTCGTCATGGTCTTCATCGTGGTGGTGATGGTGGTGATGATGACCGTGACGGTCTGTATCCTCGTCATCTTCATCCTTATCATAAATCTGAGCCCAACCTGCGGATGCGGCTGTTTCTTCAAAATTAAAGCACTTTGTATCAAGAATATCCTTAACTTCAACCTTGCCGAACTGTGATTCAATAATTCGTGCCTTTGGCTGAAGTGTCTTAATCATAGCCTTAACTCTCTTGAGCTGTTCCTCTGTTACCTTGTCAACCTTGTTGAGGATGATTGTTGAACAGAACTCAATCTGCTGGATAAGAAGACTTTCAACATCCTCTTCGTCAACATCTTCCTTGAGGAGATCGTCGCCGCAGCCGAATTCCGTTGCCATACGGAGTGCGTCAACAACTGTAACAATGTTGTCAAGACGGACAAGCTCGGGAATATTGTTTTCCTTATCGCCCTCAAGAACTGAGATTGACTGTGCAATCGGAAGGGGTTCACAGATACCGCTTGCCTCAATGAGAATGTAGTCAAACTTGCCTGACTTTACAAGGTCTGTAATCTGGTTGATAAGGTCAACGCTCAAAGTACAGCAGATACAGCCGTTTGTAAGCGGAACAAGGTTTGTATCTTTCTGAGTAACAACGCCTGCCTTTTGAATAAGCTCTGCGTCAATGTTTACTTCACCGATATCGTTTACGATAACGGCACACTTGTAGCCCTCCTGATTGCCGAGAACATGGTTGATAAGAGTAGTTTTGCCTGCACCGAGATAACCTGTAAGAAGCGTTACGGGAACAGGAAGCTTAATGTTAGCCATATATTTCATTTCCTTTCGTTGAATTGTGCTTATTAATGCGGATTACCGCTGTCCTTAAATATAACACTTTGCAAAATTATTGTCAATACAAAGTACGGAGTGCGGTCAATCCGATTAGCTGATTATTGCTGTACATTTTGTGTTTTTTGTATAATCACCTTTTATTTATTTCGGTTTTATGTTACAATAGTCAAAAGTAATTTTACGGAGATAGATTATGATTGTACTTGCATCTGCTTCACCACGAAGAAAAGAGCTTTTAAGTTTTATAACAACCGATTTTAAAATTGTTCCCGCAGACATTGACGAAACGGTTGAGAACAATGTTCCGCTTGAAAAACGTCCCGAATATCTTGCCGTCAAAAAGGCATTGCATATTTCAAAAAACGGCTATGAAAAAGATATTGTAATCGGTTGTGACACGGGAGTTTTTGTTGACGGCAAAATGCTCGGCAAACCTAAGAACAGGGGGGATGCCGAGAATATGTTAAAACTGCTTTCGGGCAGACAGCACAAGGTTATCACGGGTTGTTGTACCGTCAAAAACGGTGTTGCAAAATCATTTTCCAATGTAACGCTTGTTGAATTTTTTGAACTTTCCGATTCGGAAATAGAGGAGTACATTGCAACGGGCGAGCCTTTTGACAAGGCAGGTGCATACGGAATACAGGGCAAAGGTTCTCTGCTTGTAAAGAAGATTGACGGTGACTATTTTAATGTTGTCGGACTTCCCGTAAGTGAATTAAACAGGATTTTGAAAAAGGAGTATTCATATGAATGATAATATAAATAAAACAGTCAATGAAATTCTCGAAAGCTATTCAAAGCATAAACAAACTTGCAGACTTTCGGAGGATAACATTATCAACAAATCTGTGCTTATTCAGGTGCTTGAAGAAATCCGCAAGCTGTTGTTTCCGGGCTACTTTGACAAGAACAGAGTAAGAGAAGAATACATCGGCTATATTGTAGGCGACAGAATAGAATTTATTCAGTACAACCTTAAAAAGCAGATTGCAAAGGCTTTAAAGGGCTGCGAAAAGTGCAACGACCTTTCATATGACGAGGTTATGGAAAAGTCAGAAAAGCTGGTTTATGAGTTTCTCTCAAAGATTCCGTCAATCCGTGATTACCTTGCAACAGATGTTGTTGCGGCCTTTAACGGCGATCCTGCCGCATACAGCACGGATGAAATCATTCTCTGCTACCCCGGATTTTTTGCAATCACGGTTTACAGAGTAGCACATGAATTGTGGAAACTTAAAATCCCGATGATTCCGAGAGTGCTTTCGGAGTACGCACACGGACTTACGGGAATTGACATTCACCCGGGTGCGACAATCGGCAAATATTTCTTCATCGACCACGGCACAGGCATTGTAATCGGTGAAACTACCGAGATAGGCGAGAATGTAAAAATCTATCAGGGTGTAACCCTCGGTGCGTTGTCAACAAGAAAAGGTCAGCAGCTTAAAGGTGTTAAAAGACATCCTACTATCCGTGATAATGTTACAATCTATTCGGGTACAACTATCCTCGGCGGTGAAACCGTAATCGGCAAGGGTGCAACAATCGGCGGTAATGCCTTTATTGTGAACTCAATTACTGAGGGTATGAAAGTAAGCATTAAAAACCCCGAACTCCAGTTTAGCCCCGACCTTTCGGAAAACAATCAGGACAAGTATTGGTATTGGATGATTTAAGCTTACGCTTTAATGGAAAATTGAATGCGGATTTGCAACTGTTGAATACATAGTCAAGGAAAAATCTCCGTACGGTTTGCAGAGAAAATTCTACCGGATTGCAGAATTCAGAGTTGATGAAAACTTCCGCAGAATGGGTGTTGCAACAAAGCTGATAAGCTTCTGCAAACAAGAGGCTAAGAACAGAGGCTTTGACAGGCTGGAACTTGATGTGTGGGAATTTAACGAGGGTGCAATGAGGTTTTACGATTCCGTAGGATTCAAAACCTACAGAGAATACAAGGAAATGGATATTTAAACCGAAAAAATCCGTATGAAGATTGCTCCATACGGATTTTGTTTTGTGTATCAAATTTTATTTATCGCCATTTAAAGGTGACGAGTCCGTAAACATAGATAAATGCGATAGCTGTAGGAACTACATATTTGAAAATCGGTTTCATCCACGAACGCACTTTCATACCGATGCCCATGTTGGCTTCTTTAATGAAGTTATCCCAACCCCAGCCGAACTTGTTGCAACAGAACAGAGCAAGCACAAGAGAACCGAGAGGAAGAACATTTGTGGAAACAATGAAGTCCCAAAAATCAAGCCATGTTGTACCCTCTGCAAACGGCTGAAAATGAAGAACGCTGAATCCGAGAGCCGTTGTGAGTGCAAGCACAAACACTACAATTCCGCAAATAAGACTGCCTTTTCTTCTTGACCAGCCTGTCAAATCACGAATCATTGCAAGAATATTTTCGCAAACACCCAAAACGGTTGACATTGCCGCAAACACCATAAACAGGAAGAAGAGCGAACCCCATATTCTTCCGCCGGGCATATTGTTGAACACGGTTGCCATTGTGTCAAACAAAAGGTTCGGACCTGAATTAACTTCAAGGTTGTAAGTAAAGCAGGCAGGGAAGATGATTATGCCTGCAAGCAGAGCTACGAGTGTGTCAAGAGAGATAACATTGATTGCCTCGCCCATAAGTGAATGGTCTTTGCCGATATAACTTCCGAAAATAGCCATACCGCCCATACCTGTTGACAGCGAGAAAAATGCCTGATTCATCGCACCCACAACAACATCACCGTTGATTTTTGAAAAGTCGGGTTTGAGGTAAAATGTCATACCCTCACCCGAACCGCTCAAAAACAGACTGTGGATTGCAAGCACAATCATAAGTGCAAGCAAAGCAATCATCATATATTTTGTTATCCTCTCAAGTCCGCCCTGAATGTTGAACGAGAGTATAACAAAGGCGATAACAACCGTTATCATCATAAAAATAACATTGACTGACGGATTTGCAATCATTGTGGTAAATCCGAGGTCACGGTTGTTACCCGTCAGAAAATTTATGAAGTAGTAAATTATCCAACCGCAAACAACTGTGTAAAAAGCCATAATTGCAAGGTTGCCCACAAGGCATGCCCAACCGAAACCGCCCCATTTTTGCTTTGGCTTTTCAAGTTTGCGGTACATTTTAATCGGACTTGTCTGTGCCGCTCTGCCCACCGAAAATTCCATTATCAAACACGGAATTCCCAAAACAATAAGACAGATGATGTACACAAGCATAAAACTTCCGCCACCGTATTGTCCGCACATCCACGGAAACTTCCACACATTTCCGCAACCGATTGCACAGCCTGCCGAAAGCATTATAAATCCGAGTCGGCTTCCTAATTTTTCACGATTCACAACACAAGTCCTCCTGCCGAATTTATTTTATCTACACAATATTTTTTCGTCATAAATACTGCTCCTTTGTTTATTTTGCAATACAAAGAGTAGTATAGCAAATAAAATACCATTTGTAAAATTGATAAAACTGTGCTATAATAACGAAGATATCGTTCGTATAAAAGAGGATTTAGTTATGGATACCAATGTGCTTAAAACCTTTGTAGCTGTGTGCGAATATTCGGGATTTTCTGCTGCAGCGGAAAAGCTCGGCTATACCCAGTCAACCGTTTCATCACAGATAAAACAGTTGGAAAGCGAGCTTAACACGGTGCTTTTTGACCGCTTTTACCACAGAATCAGCCTGACTTCCGACGGCATAACGGTTCTGCAACACGCAAGAGAAATTCTTGAATCTCACGAAAAGATGCTTGAAGATTTGCGTACCCCCGAAACAATTGAGGGCAACATTCGCCTTGCAATGTCAAGTTCTGTCTGCAACCGATTTTTTAAAGATGATTTTCTTGAGTTCAGAAAGCATTTTCCTAATATTCACCTTGTCGTTGTCGAAAGCGGTACAGAGCAGATGTTTGATATGTTACGCAAAAATGAGGTTGATTTGATTTTTACGCTTGACAGCCACATTTATGATTCGGAATTTATAATTTGTGCAGAGCATGAGGAAAAGATTCACTTCTTTGCATCAGTTGACAATCCACTTTTGAATAAAGAAAATATTTCGCTAAAAGAATTATGTACCGAGGATTTTGTACTGACCGAAAGTAATATGAGCTACAGAAAATTGCTCAACAATGAACTTGCCGCACAATCGCTTGAAATTCACCCTGTTTTGGAAATAGGAAACCCTCTACAAATTTGTTCTCTAATCAAAAACAGCAAAATGATCTCGTTCTTGCCTGATTTCATCACGGAGGATTACTACAATTCGGGAGAGATAAAACATCTTCCCGTCAACGATTGTGATGTTTCGGTGTGGACGCAGTTGCTTATCCACAAAAACAAGTGGAAATCTCCTGCGCTTAATGCGTTTATTGATTTTTATCGGGATGTTATACGAAAATAAAAAGTATCACATTTTGCCCTACGCACCGCCGTATTGCGTTATGATAATCTTGGCAAGCTTTGCGTTCGGCTTTTTGATATTGACGGGGTACTGTAACTTTTTTTCATAGACAAACATCAGCAATCCTCCTCGTTTTCCCACGGCCACGGTCCCTTTATCCAGCTCCACATATTGGTGCTTGTCATACTCTTTTTCAAAGGACCGAATTTTTCTTCATATTCTTCAACAAGCGGTTTCAATTTTTCTTTGAAACCGTTCATTTTTTGTATCATTGCCGTATCGTGCGGATGAGTGTCAAGATAAATCTGAAGGTCAAGTGCGGCAAATTCGTAGGTTGAAATTTTCTTTAAAAGAATTTCTCTTTCAGTCAAGTCCCTCACCGCATTTCTTTCCGTAGAATGGTTTGTTGAGAACGGGGAACATTGTACCCGACTCAAGTCCCTGCAACGGGCTGTAGGTTGGGGAGTCGAACTGCTGAAAGGGAACATATGCCATAGCCTCGCTCGTTCTCTTTGGCAGACACGGTATTCCGTACTGCTGAGAAATAATTTCTTTAATATCCAATTTAATTCTCCTTTTTGTTCAAACTTATGAACATTGCTGTTCATTCTCATAATATGCCCGTTTCATACTTGTGTTTACATAATAAAAAAACAGAGCCGACAGCAATGCCGTCAGCCCTGATACAGAGGTTTTACCGTGAATATCCGATTAAATGTTAATTAACCTTTTTGGCAGAATTTGAAGTAACCTTTGCAATGATTGCAAAAACTACGCAAAGCACAATTCCGATTGCCGAAACGATGCCTACAAGAGTAAAGTTTGTGTTTGAAATGAGTGAAAAATCAAGCACACCGCTGTCGGGGTTCTGAAGTGACGCAAAAACTGCAACAGCGTCAATAATTACGGCAACCATAAGTGAAAGAATTGAAATTGATGCCGAAACTGTTTCCGTAAGGTTCTTTTCAATTTTCTTTGCAACGCTGATTTTTTCACTTCTGAAGTTAAGACAGCCGAAAATCCAGAATACAGCCGCCGCATTAATTATTGTTTCGGGAATCATATATGTAGCGTTGTAGCTGAGTGAATAGAGAAGTCCGTCGGTTGAGGGGATTGAAACACCTGCCCATACGGTACAGCCTGAAATTACATGACAGATATATCTCAAAGCACAAACTCCTACCGTGCCTGTTACGGCAGCGGCAGACGGATTGCTGACTTTGTTTCTGAGAAAGCCTGCAAGACCGATAACCGTGAATGCGAATATATAGTCCAAGAAAATGATTGTTACAGCTGCCCAAAATGAAGTTGCGTATGAAAGGGTTGACGCAGTTTGAATAAGCTGAATAATGCTGAATACAAATCCCGAAAGCAATCCCCATTTTACACCGTGACGATATGAGATAATTACAATCGGAACAATGCTGAATGCGGTAACACTGCCGCCGTAGGGAAGCTCTAAGATTTTTACAAAGCTTAAAACTGCCGCAAGTGCAATCATAATTGCACATTCGCACATAACAAGTGCATTTTTCTTATTGTTTGTTTTCATTAAAACTACTCCTTAAATAAAATTCTTTCGGAGAAAAAACACAACAAAAAAGGAGTATGCCAAAAAGACATACTCCAAGTGCGTACACTTCAAGCTTAATATGTCCCTTCGTTGGCATTATCCAAATCAGGTTGACGGTCGAAATCGAATTTCCTCTCAGCCGGTAACAGCTCCCGTTTTGTATGTGATTATTCTCACTCTGATCACAAATATTACACATCTTTAGGTTGTGTAATATCTACACTATGATTATAAACTGTATTTGACAATTTGTAAAGCCTTTTGTGTGCAATGTTACAGATAATCGCATATTAATTGACAAACACTTTGCTTTTGTGATAATATGTAATCTGTGATTTTGCGGTTTATTGCCGAATGGCAGTACATTTTGCAACAATTGATAAACTAATTGAAGAAGGTTTTTTAATGGACAGCAGATTTAATTCACCGGCTGAAATTGCGTCGCTGGTGTCAAAATCAGGTGTAACAAAATCAATGCTTTCTCTGCCGAAAATGATTTTGCTCGGACTTATGGCAGGCGCATTTATCGCATTCGGCGGTGCGGCAAGTGATGTTGCAATGCACGGAGTTGCCGATGTGGGGCTTGCAAGAGTGGTTGCAGGCGTAATCTTCCCTGTGGGACTTATGCTTGTTGTGTTTACAGGAAGTGAACTCTTTACAGGCAACTGCCTTATGATTATTCCGACGCTTGAAAAGAAAATCAAGCCTGTTTCAATGATAAAGAATCTTGTTACGGTTTATATTTCAAATTTTGTCGGTGCAATGATTATTGATTTGCTGATATTTTTTTCGGGACAGCTCAATTATTCAAACGGCGGACTCGGTGCTTTTACAATCAAGGTTGCACTTGCCAAAACAACAATCAATCCTGCAACGGCAATTATCAGCGGCATACTTTGTAACATTCTCGTGTGCCTTGCAATCGTTATGGCAACAGGTGCAACAGACGCAATAGGTAAGATTTTCGGTGTATTTTTCCCGATTTGTGCATTTGTAGTCTGCGGATTTGAACACTGCGTTGCAAATATGTTCTATATTCCGACAGGTGTTATGGCGGCAATGAATCCCGAATATGTTGCAAAAGCTCAGGAGCTTTACGGTATTACGGCACAGCAATGTCAGAATCTTGCAAATCTTTCGGGTTGTGAATCTCTGCTGTTCGTTACAATCGGCAACATAATCGGCGGTATGGTCTTTGTGGGACTTCCGCTCTATTTTGCCTATATTCGCAAAAAGAAAAGTGCTTAAAATACATAAACATAAATAATTCATGAGAGCAGTCGTTTTGACTGCTCGTCTTCTTTTTAGTGCAAATTATTTAAAAGTATGTTATAATAAGCCTTACAAAACAAAAACGGAGGATATAATGGATTATTCACAGATTCTTTCACAGCAGTTTAATATTAAAGAGGAGTATGCCAAAAACATCATCACATTGCTTGATGACGGCAACACTATTCCTTTTATTGCACGATACAGAAAGGAAATGCACGGCTCAATGGATGACCAGTTGATTCGTGAATTTGCCGAAAAGCTTGAATATTTAAGAGGACTTGACAAGCGCAGAGATGAAATTCGTTCACTCATTGACGCACAGGAAAAGCTCACGGATGAAATCAACATTGCACTTGACAAGGCTGCCACACTAAGCGAACTTGAGGATATTTACCGTCCGTACCGTCCAAAGAGAAAGACAAGGGCGTCAATTGCAAAGGAAAAGGGACTTGAACCGCTTGCTAACGATATTTTAAAGCAGGAAAAAGGTTTTGATCCGTCAAAGTCGGCAGTTGATTATATTGATGAAGAAAAGGGAGTTACCTCCGTTGAAGATGCAATTCAGGGCGCAATGGATATCATTGCAGAACTTGTGTCGGATAATGCGGAAATCCGTAAGAGAATAAGAAATCTTACAAACGCAAACGGTGTGCTTGTGTCTGTTGCAACAGATGAAGAAAAGGACAGCGTTTACAAAAATTATTATGACTACAAAGAGCCTGTTAAAAAGATTGCAGGTCACAGAGTACTTGCCGTGAATCGTGGCGAAAAAGAGGGATTTCTCAAAGTCAGCGTTGAAACCGACAGCGAAAAACCGCTTAATTCAATTTTCAGAGCAATGATTACAGACAAAAATCAGCTTTGTTCAGACATTATCCGTGAGGCTTGCACAGACGCTTATCAGCGACTTATTTATCCCTCAATTGAGCGTGAGGTCAGAAACGACCTTACAGATACCGCCGCTGAAAATGCTATGAAGGTTTTTGCCGTAAACCTCAAGCAGCTGCTTATGCAGCCACCTGTAAAGGGCAAAACCGTGCTTGCACTTGATCCGGGATATCGCACTGGCTGTAAGACTGCCGTTGTTGACAGCACAGGCAAGGTGCTTGATACAACCGTAATTTATCCTACACATTCAGACAAAAAAATTCAGGAATCAAAGCAAACCTTGCTCCGCCTCATCAAAAAGCATCATGTTGATATTATTTCAATCGGCAACGGTACTGCAAGCAAGGAAACCGAGATGTTCACAGCCGAAACAATCAAAGAGGCTGACCACCCCGTTTATTATATGGTAGTCAGCGAGGCAGGTGCGTCGGTTTATTCGGCATCAAAGCTTGCCGCAACAGAACTTCCCGACCTTGATCTCACACTCAGAAGTGCTGTGTCAATTGCAAGACGACTTCAGGATCCTCTTGCAGAGCTTGTTAAGATTGAGCCTAAGGCAATCGGTGTCGGTCAGTATCAGCACGATATGCCGCAGAAAAAACTCGGTGAAACACTTGACGGTGTTGTAGAGGACTGCGTAAACTCGGTTGGTGCAGACCTTAATACGGCATCGCCTGCACTTTTGTCGAGAGTGTCGGGACTTAACGCAACCGTGTGCAAGAATATTGTTGCTTACCGTGAAGAAAACGGTGCGTTCTCATCAAGAGCAGAACTCAAGAAAGTTCCGAAACTCGGACCTAAAGCGTTTGAGCAGTGTGCAGGATTTTTGCGTGTTCCCGAAAGCAGAAATCCGCTTGATAACACAGGCGTTCACCCCGAAAGCTACAAGAGTGCAAAAGAACTTTTAGGACTTCTTGAATATTCTGACAAAGAAATAAAATCAGGCAACTTCTCCGATATTCAGCAGAGAGTAAAGGCAAAGGGAACAAAGTCGCTTGCCGATATTCTCGGAATCGGACTTCCGACTCTTGATGATATTGTAAAGGAACTCTCAAAGCCGGGCAGAGATCCCCGTGACGAACTGCCAGCACCAATGCTCAGAAGTGATATTCTCGACATCAAGGACTTGAAAGAGGGAATGGAGCTTAAAGGCACGGTAAGAAATGTAATCGATTTCGGAGCATTTGTCGATATCGGTGTTCATCAGGACGGACTTGTTCATATTTCGCAGATTTGCGATAAGTACATCAAGCACCCGAGCGAAGTTCTCAAAGTCGGTGATGTTGTAAATGTAAAGGTTCTTTCAGTTGATCCCGAAAAGAACAGAATTTCTCTTACAATGAAATTTTAATGCGAATAAAGCAAAAAGACAGTTCTATTGTTCCGCAAATCACCTTTGTATTATTCCGCAACTGTTGATATTGTTCCGTAAAAGTGGTTTTTAGTTATGCCAAAAACCTAAATATATAAAATAGGAGAAAAATATGTGTTTTATATGTGATAGGATTGAAATGATAAAAAACGGTTCAAATCCGTATTTTGTGAAAGAACTTGACACAGGTTATGTTGTTATAGGTGACAATCAGCATTTTTACGGATACACGCTGTTCCTTTATAAAAACCACAGCAAGACGGAGTTGTTTCAGTTGAAAATTTCCGAACGCAATAAGTTTTTAGAGGAAATGTCAGTTGTTGCAGAGGCGGTTTCAAATGCTTTCGGTGCAGAAAAGATAAATTACGAACTGCTTGGAAACGGAGAAGCGCATTTGCATTGGCATCTGTTTCCGAGAAGAAAAGGCGATATCGAAAACTACGGCAACAACGGTGCAGGTCCTGTTTGGTGGTATCCTATGGAGAAAATGTACAGCGACAGTAATAAACCGTCTGACAAAGAACTTTTAAAAATGAAAAATCTGCTTTTGAATGAACTTGAAAAACTTATATAAAAAGATATTTTTCAAAGAGCGTTGTGACAAAGTTCGGGCAATAGTTTTATAGAGAACGAGGTGTGCTTATGAAAAAGGCGGTTGCAATAATTTGTACTATTGTTATTTTTGCGTTTTATTTAAGCGTGTCGAATTGTTGAATCAATCGAAAAAGTGTATCGCCTTATTGAAAGCAGTTGAGTAAAAAACAAAGGCTGACGATTTCTCGTCAGCCTTTTGTGTGTAATATTCGGTAATTATTCAGCCTTTTACTGCATATGATTTTCAAGGTGATTTTTCAATGCGGCAAAGGTTTCGTCGCTGATAATGTGTTCCATTTTGCAGGCATCTGCGGCGGCAGTTTCGGGATTAACTCCGAGCATAACAAAGAGCTTTGAAAGAACGGTGTGTCTTTCATATGTTTTTTCTGCAATTTCCCTGCCGAGGTCGGTGAGAATAAGCGAGCCGTCATCGCCGACTTTAAGATAACCGCCCTCTTTGAGAAGACCAACGGCACGGCTGACGCTCGGCTTTGAATATCCCATTTCTTCACATACATCAATTGATCTTATATAATTGCTCTTTTTTGAAAGAACATATATTGTTTCAAGGTACATTTCACCTGATTCTTTTAATTGCATAGTCTGCACTCCTTTACATTGTCTAATCATATCATGATATGAACAAAAAATCAATAAAATTAATTGTGCTTTCAATAATTATGAAAAAACGATTTACCGAAATCAACAAAAATAATATCCGAATTACGGATGTGAAATATTCAATTTGCCAAAATTCAAAATAAAATAAAATTTTTTCGCAAGCCTATTGACATATTTCGAGTTTTATAGTACCATATAATCGGTTAGCGAGAGCTAACCTTTGATTAACGAATATTGTTAGTATCTGCTAACTTAAAGGAGATTGATTTTATGATGCCTTTGATGTTTGCTAACACAGGTGAAACCAATATTATAAAGAAAGTCGGAGGTTCTCCCGAGGTTAAAAAGCACCTTGAAAATCTCGGTTTTGTTGCCGGCGGAGAGGTTACCGTTATTTCGTCACTCGGCGGAAATGTTATTGTTAACGTAAAGGAAACACGAGTTGCAATCAGCGAAGAAATGGCTCGTAAAATTATGATTTGATTCTATGTAACAAACACACGGCGGAATTGTTCCGAGAGGTGTTTTTATACGGCTTTATGCTCAATTTTAGATGGAGGAAACTGTTATGAAAACTTTAAAACAGGCAAAAGTAGGTGAAACCGTAAAGGTTGTTAAGCTTCACGGTGAAGGCGCTGTCAAACGCAGAATTATGGATATGGGCATCACAAAGGGTGTTGAAATTTACATCAGAAAAGTTGCTCCGCTCGGAGATCCGGTTGAAATTACTGTAAGAAATTATGAACTTTCGCTCAGAAAAGCCGATGCTGAAATGATTGAAGTTGAGTAATTCGGACTTGCAAATTCTACGGGAGAAATCCCGTATTTTTATAAAATTACGGTTAGCTTTTGCTAATCTAAGAGAGGATAACTGATATATGGAAATTAAAATTGCTCTTGCAGGTAACCCTAACTGCGGTAAGACAACTTTGTTCAACGCACTCACGGGTTCCAATCAGTTTGTCGGTAACTGGCCCGGCGTAACTGTTGAGAAAAAAGAGGGTAAGCTCAAAAAGCACAAGGATGTTACAATCATGGACTTGCCCGGTATCTATTCACTTTCACCTTATACTCTTGAAGAGGTTGTTGCCCGTAACTATCTTGTAGGTGAACGCCCCGATGCGATTCTCAATATCATTGATGGTACTAACCTTGAAAGAAACCTTTACCTCACAACACAGCTTACAGAACTCGGTATCCCTGTTGTTGTGGCAATCAATATGATTGACCTCGTTAAGAAGAACGGCGATTCAATCAACATTGATGAGCTTTCAAGACAGCTTGGTTGTAAGGTTGTTGAAATTTCGGCTCTTAAGGGCACAGGCATTATGGAAGCAGCCGAGGAAGCAATCAAAGCCGCAGGCTCAACAAAGACAATCCCCATGCACAGCTTTAACGGTGTTGTTGAACACGCAATCGCTCACATTGAAGAGGCTGCGGTTCACAATATGCCCGAGGAACAGCAGCGTTGGTACGCTATCAAGATTTTTGAGCGTGACGACAAGGTTCTTGCAAAGCTTGACATTCCGCAGAATGTTATTGACCACATTGAAAGAGATATTCAGGCGGCTGAAAAAGAGCTTGATGATGACGCAGAGAGTATCATCACTAATGAGAGATACATCTACATTGCCTCAATCATCAAGAGCTGTTATAAGAAGAAAAACAAGGGTAAGCTTACAACATCGGACAAGATTGATAAGGTTGTAACCAACCGTTGGCTCGGTCTTCCGATTTTTGCGGTTATTATGTTCCTTGTTTACTACATCTCAATGCAGACAGTAGGTACTGCCGCAACTGACTGGGCAAATGACGGTCTTTTCGGTGACGGCTGGCACCTTTTCGGTATCGGCTCATCACAGGCTGCCGAGGCTGAAGAAACCTACGGTGATTCAGATGCAATTATCGAGGCATTCAATGCTCAGTACGGAAATGACGACATTGCCGAAGCTGTTGACCTTGAATCTGAAAATTATTCCGAAGATGCCGCTAAGGCTGCTCTTGCAGAACTCGTAAATCTCACACCTTCAGACGCAAGCGTTACATATTCTGTTCAGGATGAAGAAACTCTTGAAATTACAGAAACTCCCGATACTAAGAAATCTGATCTTGAAAAGGCTGTTTCAAACTACCTCAACACAGATTATAAAGAGGGTTACGGCGCTCCCGATGTCGCAACATACGGAATCTGGGTTCCCGGTATTCCAAAACTTATTGAGAACGGTCTTAACCAAATCAATTGTGCAGACTGGCTTCAGGGTCTTATCCTTGAAGGTATCGTAGCCGGTGTAGGTGCGGTTCTCGGCTTTGTTCCGCAGATGCTTGTACTCTTCATTCTTCTTGCTTTCCTCGAAAGCTGCGGTTATATGGCTCGTATCGCATTCGTACTTGACCGTATCTTCCGTAAGTTCGGTCTTTCGGGTAAGTCGTTTATCCCAATGCTTGTAGGCACAGGCTGCGGTGTTCCGGGTATCATGGCGTCCCGTACAATCGAGAATGAGCGTGACCGCCGTATGACTATTATGACAACAACATTCATTCCCTGTGGTGCTAAACAGCCGTTTATCGCTATGATCGCAGGCGCTATTTTCGGCGGTTCACCGTGGATTGCAACGTCGGCTTACTTCATCGGTATGGCTGCAATCGTAGTTTCAGGTATTATGCTTAAAAAGACAAAAATGTTCTCAGGCGATCCTGCTCCGTTTGTAATGGAGCTTCCGGCTTATCATCTTCCGACAGTAGGCAACCTTCTCCGTTCAATGTGGGAGCGTGGCTGGTCATTCATCAAGAAAGCCGGCACAATCATTCTCCTTTCAACAATCCTTGTTTGGTTCACAACATACTTCGGATTTGTTGACGGTACATTCCGTATGCTCGGTGAGGACGAAATCGGCAACTCAATTCTTGCCGCAATCGGTAACGGTCTTGCATGGATTTTTGCACCGCTCGGCTGGGGCAACTGGCAGGCAACCGTTGCATCTATCACAGGTCTTGTTGCTAAGGAAAACATCGTTGGTACAATGGGTATCCTTTATCCGGGCGGTTGGACAGAAATCGGTGCTGCATTCACAGGCCTCAGCGGTTTCTCATTCCTTCTCTTCAACCTTCTCTGTGCTCCTTGCTTTGCCGCTATGGGTGCTATCAAGAGAGAGATGAACAACATCAAGTGGTTCTGGTTCGCAGTTGGTTATCAGTGTGTATTTGCTTATGTAATTGCATTTATGGTATTCCAGTTCGGTTCAATCTTTGCAGGCGGTCTTAATGTAATCGGTCTTATCTTTGCCGTTGCAGTATTTGCATTTATGATTTATATGCTCGTAAGACCTTACAAAGAGGCTACAACTCTTAAAGTTAAGCCGGCTAAGAAGTAATAAATTTATTGATTAACAATGGGAGGAATAAATATGTTGGAATGGTTAGCGGCTAATATCGGCACAATCATTGTTGCATTAATTGTTATTGCCGTGATTGCTTTTGTGGTTGCCCGTATGGTAAAAGACAAAAAAGAGGGCAAATCCTCCTGCGGTGCAAACTGTGCGCACTGTGCGTGTCACGGTGACTGCCATAATCATAAGTAAATGTTTTGTAGGGGGTACAGCTAAAAAGCTGTACCCTTTCTTGTTTGTTATTGAAATTATGAATTTGGTGTTGAAGAAATTATATGAGTAATGTGTATTCAGTACGATTCTGAATCGTAAAAAATAATAAGAGGTGATACGAAATGTATCTTGAAATCAAAAACATTCACAAATTCTTCGGCACTGGTGAGAACAGGACAGAGGTTCTCAAAGGCATAAACTGCAATATTGAAAAGGGCAGTATCTGTGTTTTGCTCGGTCCGTCAGGTTCGGGCAAATCAACACTTCTTAACATTATCGGCGGTATTGAAACTGCCGAGGAGGGCAGTATCTCAATCAACGGCGATACAATTGAAAATATGAACGAAAAACAGCTTTCACTCTACAGAAGAAAGCACCTCGGTTATGTTTTTCAGTCCTACAACCTCATTCCAAACCTTACTGTAAGGGAAAACATTGAAGTCGGTGCATATCTCAGCGACAATCCCCTAAATGTTGACGATTTGATGAAAACGCTCGGACTTTATGAACACAGAAACAAAATTCCGAATCAGCTTTCGGGCGGTCAACAGCAGAGAACATCAATCGGCAGAGCAATCGTGAAAAATCCCGACTTGCTCTTGTGTGATGAACCCACCGGTGCTCTTGACTACAAAACTTCAAAAGAAATTCTCAAGCTGATTGAAGATGTAAATAAAAAGTACGGTAACACCGTTGTACTTGTAACTCACAATGATGCTATTAAAAATATGGCAGACAGAGTTATAAAACTCCGTGACGGTCAGATAAGACACGATATTGTCAATACGGAAAAAACTCCGGCACAAGAGCTTGACTGGTAGGAGGTGCTTTATGAGAAATCCTCTTACAAAACGAATACCCAGAGAAATAAAAAACGATTTGGGAAAATACATTGCACTTTTCCTCTTTCTGATTTTAAGCATAGGTTTTATTTCAGGCTTTCTTGTCGCAGGCGACAGCATGAAATCCGCCTTTGATAATTCTTTTGAAAAGTACAATGTTGAGGACGGTCACTTTTGTCTTGCCACAGAAATTGACGACAAAACAAAAGAAAATGTTGAAAACCTCAGAGTTAAGCTTTACAAGAATTTTTATAAGAACGAAGAAATCAAGAACGGACATACCTTGAGATTGTACAGGAATCGTGACGATTTCAACAAGATTTCTGTTTTTGAGGGCAATCTACCCGAAAATAACGGTGAAATTGCAATTGACAGACTTTATGCAGAAAACAATGAAATTAAAGTCGGCGATAAAATCAAATTTGCCGACAAGGATATGACAGTTTCCGCAACGGTCGCATTTTCGGATTATACATCGCTTTTCAAGAACAACACGGATATGATGTTTGATGCAAACAAGTTTTCTGTTGCGGTTGTCACAGATGCCGATTTTGACGAAATTGCCGATGACAGCTACACTTATTGCTACTCGTGGATTGACAATGATAAAAATCTTTCAGACAGCAGGAAAAATGACCTGGGCGATGATGTGAAGGAAGAGCTTGTTAAAACAGGAATGCTCACAGATTTTGTAAAGCGTGCCGACAATCAGGCTATTATGTTCAGCGGTGACGATATCGGCAGTGACAAAACTATGATGCTTACATTGCTTTATGTTCTTATCATTGTATTCGGCTTTATATTTGCAATCACAAGCCGTGATACTGTCGAACAGGAAGCCTCGGTAATCGGTACACTCAGAGCGTCGGGCTACACAAGGGGAGAACTTACAAGACATTACCTTGTTGTTCCCACACTTGTAACTTTTACGGCGGCTGTAATAGGCAATATTCTCGGTTATACGGCTATGAAAAATGTTGTGATGAATATGTATTATCACAGCTACAGTCTGCCGCCTTATCAGACCTTGTGGAACGGTGATGCGTTCATACTCACAACGGTGATTCCGTGTATCATAATTACACTTATCAATCTGTTTGTAATTGCAAAGGCATTGAGATTGCCTCCGCTCCAATTTCTCAGACATGACTTTCATATGAAGAAAAAGAAAAAGGCGGCAAAGCTTCCGAATTTCAGATTTCTTACCCGTTTCCGTCTGAGAATTATTCTCCAGAACATTCCGTCATACATAATTATGGTGTTCGGAATCATGTTTGCAGGTCTGCTGTTATTCTTTGGACTTGCACTCAATCCGTTGCTTGAAAACTACAAAACAGAAGTTGTAAACAATATGATTTGCGATTATCAGTATGTTCTGAGAGCTCCTGTTGAAACAAGCAATGACGCTGCCGAAAAATTCTGTATGACAACGCTTTATGAGTCAAATGACGAAGAAATTTCAGCCTACGGAATTGAGAATGGTTCGGAGTATCTTTCAAAGATTAATATTCCTGAAAAGAAAAATGAAGTTGTCGCATCACAGGGCTATCTTGAAAAATACAGCCTTAAAGTAGGCGACAGGGTTACTTTAAAGGATAAGTACGGCGAGAATAAATACACATTCAAGATTGTCGGCAGTTACTACTATCCTGCGTCACTTTGTGTGTTTATGACAAACGATAACTTTAACGATGTTTTCGATAAGGATGACGGATATTTTACAGGCTATTTCAGCAACGAAAAACTTAAAGATATTGACGACAAGTACATTGCAACAACAATCACTCAGAAAGACCTTACAACCGTAACGGATCAGCTTGACGATTCAATGGGTATGTCGTTCACACTTCTTGTAGGCTTCTCGGTTCTGATTTACATTATCCTTATGTATCTGCTTTCAAAGCTTGTTATTGAAAAGAATGAGCAGAATATTTCAATGCTGAAAATTCTCGGCTATTCAAACAGAGAGGCGAGCAAGCTGTATAACCGTGCAACAACGGTTGTGGCAATAGGTGCAATCCTTGTAAGTGTTCCGCTGATATACTATGTTTTTGCAGGCTTGTACCACTACTTTATGTTTGAAATGAAGGGTTGGTTACCATATGTTGTACCGTGGTATGTATTTGTTGAAATGGCAGTAATCGGCATTATCTGCTATGCAATTATATACTTTATTCTTCAAAAGAAGATTAATAAAATCAAACTCTCACAGGCTTTAAAGAGTGACGATTAAAACCTAAAAAATAAAAGGAGAGATAAATATGGAGTATGTTTTTTACGGGTTGCTTGCCGTGGCATTCATTGCGTTTGTGGTTCTCGTAATCAGAAGTTACAGGAAAAAGCTTGCAAGCGGATGTTGCGGTGCAAGTGACGAAAGCGTTAAGAAAAACAAGGTTGCCGATAAGGATAAGTCACATTATCCCTATGAAAAAACTCTTGTTGTTGACGGAATGGTCTGTAAAAACTGTTCCGCAAGAGTAGAAAACGCACTCAATGCAATTGACGGTGTGTGGGCGGAAGCCGATGTTTCTTCCGGCAGGGTTACGGTCAGAATGAAAAGAGAAATTGAGGATAAAGTCCTCAAAAAGACAGTTAACGATATAGGCGCATACACCGTTATGAAGGTGGAATAAGGTCTTTTAGGAGAAGAGAGGCAACCTTATGGCAGTATTGCAGAAAATTGACAATCCATACGGTATGATACAGACTGTTGAACACTGCGAATCGTTCAGCATATACCGTTCACAGGACAGCACGGGCGATTGCGAGGTCACCGTGTATCCTGTGTTTTCAGGCATTGAGCTTGTGTATTACGATGTACATATGCAAAGTTGTGACATTAATCTTGCAAAGGGAAGAGAAATGCTCATCATCACGCATTGTCAGGAGGGCAGAATTGAGTTTGAATACAAAAACGGCGAATATCTTTACCTTGCGTCGGGTGATTTGTCGATACAGAAGAATACGGAAAACATCCGACACAGATATTGTCCGCTGAGCCACTACCACGGTGTGTCGGTTGCAATTGATATGAACCGTGTGCCAAGGTGTTTTTCGTGTATTCTTGACGATGTTTTTGTCAGCCCTGAAGAGCTTGAAATGAAATTCTGTTCCGAAAAGCCGTACTCAATTATGCGTGAAAATATCAGCATTGAGCATATTTTTTCGGAACTCTATTCCGTTCCCGAAAATATCCGAAAGGGTTATCACAAGGTTAAGGTGCTTGAGCTTCTTTTGTTTTTGAGCGGTCTTGAATACAAGGGTGAGAGTGAGGAAAGACGATATTTTTCACGCTCACAGGTTACCGCCGCAAAAGAGGCAAAAAAATATCTGCTTGCTCACCTTGACGAGCATATAACAATTACGGAGCTTGCCGATATGCTCGGCATCTCTTCAACTTCTCTTAAAATTTGCTTTAAGGGTGTCTACGGCGACACGATTAACGGCTACATAACGAACTGTAAAATGCAAAAAGCCGCTTCGCTTTTGAAAAACACCGACAAAAGTGTGCTTGAAATTGCAGGAATTGTCGGCTACAACAACGGCAGTAAGTTTGCGGGTGCTTTCAGAAGGGTGATGAACAAGTCGCCGAATGAGTACAGAAAATCGCTCGTCTGAACAGAGCCTTATATGTCCGTAAAGAGCAGTAAAAAGACTTTGTAAAGTGCTATAATAACATTGTCGAAAAGATACGCCTATATTCTTTTCTGACGGACTGCGGAAATATCCGCAGAGTATTTGATGATTACTTTGCCGGGTAATTATTCATAATATCTCTTCTCCTTTCAGGGACAGCGTTTGCTGTCCCTAAATCTTTGCTGAAATTGTCTGTCCGTTTGGAGCGTAGAAAACCTTTTAAGAGCCGATAACAACATCAATTGATGGTATATTTTAACTGTAAGATAAAGACAACAAACAAGTCTTGCTTATGGAATTAAGTTAGCAAAAGCTAACTACAAAACAATTATCGGATAATCACTGTGGTGTATTTATTCAATTCTATTCAAATCATTCATTCAATTATTTAGAGGAAAAGATGTCAGAAGATTTAATTATCAAGCATTGTTCCCCAACGCTTGCAGGAATAAAAACGGCTAACCTTTTTAACTGTCCGTACTCATCACGGCTTGAGTGCGAATGTGATGTGAGAAAGCTGAATAAAATGTTCTGCAAAAAGGGAATAAAAGTTCTGCCACTGAAGTTCAGCAACGGAAAGGCTTTAATCTATATTTTTCGCCCGTCCAAGCTTGCTGTTGATTTGTCCGATGAATATGCGTGCAAGCTGCTTGAGTCGCAGGGGTATCATTCACACGATGCCGCACGCTGTATAAGGGAGCTTCGCCACCGACTTAAAGACTCAACCGAGTTCCCGCATGAAATCGGACTGTTCCTCGGTTATCCTCCCGAAGATGTCCGTGGCTTTATTCTTCATAAAGGAAATTGCTGTAAATATTCAGGTTGCTGGAAGGTTTACGGTAATGAAGAAAAAGCAGCCAAAGAGTTCGCCAAATTCAAAAAATGTTCTGACATCTATTACTCTAAGTGGTTACAGGGCACACCTATTCAGAAACTGACGGTTGCGTGTAACTGACTTAAAGTGTAATCAAGTACAAAAACTGAAAGGTGAGTATATAATATGAGTAAAGTAGCAGTAGTATTCTGGAGCGGTACAGGTAACACAGAGCAGATGGCGGAAGCCGTTGCCGAGGGTGCAAAGTCCGCAGGCGCAGAAGTTACTCTTGCAAATGTAAACGATTTTGATTCTTCATCGGTTGCCGATTTTGACGGCATTGCATTCGGTTGTCCTGCAATGGGTGCGGAGGTTCTTGAGGACAGCGAGTTTGAGCCTGTTTTCAATGAATGTGAAAGTGCTTTAAACGGCAAAAGCATTGCCCTCTTCGGTTCATACGGCTGGGGTGACGGCGAATGGATGAGAAACTGGGAGGACACCTGTAAGGGTGACGGTGCAAACCTTGTTTGCGAAAGCGTTATCTGTAACGATGCTCCCGATGACGACGCCCTTGAGGCTTGCAAAAAGCTTGGCGCATCACTTGCTTAACTTAGGCTGTAAGTATTCAATTAGTTAATACCAATTTCATAATTTCATAGAAACGCCTGTTTACGCTTGTAAGCAGGTGTTTTTATTTGTTCGTTATTATTATTTTATATTCTGTTTGCGAATTATGAATAAGACTTTAAAAAATCCTGCAAAAATTCCCTTTGTTTATTCTAAAAAAACTTGATTTTAAAGCTTTGTTGTATTAAAATAAGCAGTGGATACATATAGAAAAGGAAGTAATTGGTATGCTTACATTAGACAAAATCTATCACGCATCATATGTTTTGAAGGATGTTATCAGACAGACTAATATCGTTCAGGCAAGGGGTATTTGTGATGATTGTGATGTTTATCTCAAACCCGAAAATCTTCAGATTACAGGTTCATTCAAGGTAAGAGGTTCAGGTTACAAGATTTCTCAGCTTACCGAAGAAGAAAAGGCAAGAGGTGTTATTGCCTGTTCTGCAGGCAACCACGCTCAGGGTGTTGCACTTGCTGCTACAAAGTACGGTATCAAGTCGCTTATCTGTCTGCCTGACGGTGCACCTATTTCAAAGGTTGAGGCTACTAAGAACTACGGAGCCGAGGTTTGTATGGTTCCGGGTGTTTATGATGACGCTTATAACGAGGCTTTAAGACTTCGTGATGAAAAGAACTATACATTTATCCATCCGTTTGACGATGAAAATGTAATTGCAGGTCAGGGTACAATCGGTATCGAAATTATGAATGAAATGCCCGATGTTGACGCTGTTGTATGTGCAATCGGCGGCGGCGGACTTATTTCGGGTGTTGCCTGTGCAATCAAGAGCCTTAATCCTAACATTAAGGTTTACGGTGTTCAGGCTGAGGGCGCTCCTTCAATGGTTGAGTCAATCAAGAACGGCGAGCCTGTTCATCTTGACAGCGTTTCTACAATTGCCGACGGTATTCAGGTTAAAGAACCGGGTGAGCATACATTTGAATATGTGAAGAAGTATGTTGACGATATCGTAACGGTAAGCGATGACGAAATTTCATCTGCAATTCTCAAGCTTATTGAGTCACAGAAGATGATTGCCGAGGGCGCAGGCGCAGCTCCTTTGGCTGCTGTAATGTTCAACAAGCTCCCTGTTAAGGGCAAGAAGGTTGTTTGCGTTGTATCAGGCGGTAACATTGATGTTACAATCCTTTCAAGAGTTATCAAGCGTGGACTTCTTATGACCGGCAGACAGCAGACTGTTTGCGTTGAACTTCAGGATAAGCCCGGTCAGCTTGTTGCCGTTTCAAATATTATTGCACAAAAGGGTGCAAATGTAATTTCTATCCACCACGAAAGAGGCGGAGAGGGTACGGATGTAAACGGTTGTTACCTCCGTGTTGTTCTTGAAACAAGAGATTTTGCTCAGATTAAAGAAATTCACGACGCACTTGTTGACGCAGGCTTTAAGCTTGTTTAATCAGTAATTTTTAATATATTGACAGGAGGTCATTATAATGGAAAAGGTTTATACTAAAAATGCTCCCGATGCTATCGGTCCGTATTCACAGGCTGTAAAGGTAAACGGTCTTGTTTTTACATCCGGTCAGATTGCAATTAACCCTGCAACAGGCAATGTTGAGGCTGCAACAATTGAGGCTCAGACAGAACAGGTTTGCACAAACCTTAAAAATGTTCTTGAGGCATCAGGCAGTTCACTTGAAAAAGCTGTTAAGACAGTTTGTTTCTTAAAAAATATGGAAGATTTCGGTGCTTTCAATGAGGTTTACGGCAAGTATTTCACATCAAAGCCGGCAAGAAGCTGTGTTGCAGTAAAACAGCTTCCAAAGGATGTCCTTGTTGAAGTTGAGGTTATTGCAGAAGTTTAATTCCGATTAAGAATTAAAACAACATCTACATAAAAAATCACAATCCCGATTAACTTTTTACGGTTAATCGGGATTTTTGTGTTAATTATGAATACCACAATCCGGTAGGGGCGTTCATCGGACGCCCGCACGGCGAGCCGCCGTACCCAATTTGTGCAGATAGTTTGTAATGCCCACAAAGCATATCAAGCCCGAGCGTAGCATTGTAATTGTTTGTACAATTTATCAACAATATTTTTTAAAATAAAAAATCGGGAACAAGAATTTGCGTTTGTGCACAAACCTTACTCCCGAAATTATCGAACAATTTAATTCTATTAGCCGACAGCCTTTAAAAGCTCGTCAACCTTATTTGTCTTTTCCCATTCAACACCGAGTTCTTCTCTGCCCATATGACCGTAAGCGGCAAGTGGGAGATACTTTGTTTCCGTGAGCTTGAGCTGTCTGATGATAGACTGCGGACGGCAGTCAAATACCTTTTCAACAGCGTTTGCCAGTTCTTCGTTTGAATATTTTGATGTGCCGAATGTGTCAACCATTATTGAAACAGGCTTTGCAACACCGATTGCATATGCAAGCTGAATTTCGCACTTCTTAGCAAGCTTAGCGGCAACAATGTTCTTTGCAATATATCTTGAGTAGTAAGCGGCACTGCGGTCAACCTTTGTCGGATCTTTACCGCTGAATGCACCGCCGCCGTGACGAGAAAATCCGCCGTAGGTATCAACAATAATCTTTCTGCCTGTAAGACCTGAGTCGCCGACCGGACCGCCGATTACAAATCTGCCTGTCGGGTTTACGAAAATCTTTGTGTTCTCGTTCATAAGCTCAGCAGGGATAATCGGTTTGATAACATACTCGATGAGGTCTTTTCTAATCTGCTCAAGTGTAACATCTTCATCATGCTGTGTTGAAATTACAACCGTGTCAATGCCGACAATCTTGTCATCGTCATATTCAACAGTAACCTGAGTCTTGCCGTCGGGACGGAGATATGAAAGAGTGCCGTCTTTTCTTACCTTTGTAAGCTGTTTTGCAAGCTTGTGGGCAAGAGAGATTGGCATCGGCATAAGTTCGGGTGTTTCATCACACGCATAACCGAACATCATGCCCTGATCACCTGCACCAATCTGATTGTCGGTATCGCTTTCGCCGTCTTTAAGCTCAAGGCTTTCGTTTACGCCCATTGCAATGTCGGGTGACTGTGCGTCAATTGATGTGAGAACCGCACAGGTGTTGCCGTCAAAACCGCACTTCGGATCGTTGTAGCCAATGTTGTTTACAACCTTTCTTGCAACATCTGCAATGTCAACATAGCAATCGGTTGAAATTTCACCCATAACATGAATCATGCCTGTTGTAGCTGTAACCTCACAGGCAACATGGGCGTTTTTATCCTGAGAGAGGATTTCGTCAAGAACTGCGTCGGAAATCTGGTCACACACTTTGTCGGGATGACCTTCCGTTACAGACTCGGATGTAAATAAATGTTTAGCCATTTAGAAAACTCCTTCCAAAAAAATAAGCACCGTTCATCCGAAAGGTGCTGTGTTTACTCATCTTTCGGTAAATACCGCAGGATTTGGCACCTTGCATACGCAGGTTGCCGGACTTCACAGGGCCTGTCCCCTCAGTCACTCTTGATAAGATCATTCTTATTCAATTCTATAAATAGATTATACAGTATCTTTCGACAAATTTCAAGATTAATTTGCAATTTTAAAAAGGTAAAAATAGTAAATATTTCAGCTGTTTGGATTGAAAATTTTAACTTATAGTGCTAAAATTAACCCGAGGTGACTGAAAATGAGTATTACCGTGAGAGAATACGGGGAAAATGATATTAATGGTATGATTTCCGTATGGAATGAAGTTGTAAGGGACGGAGTTGCCTTTCCGCAGACTGAAGAACTTGATTTTGAAAGCGGAAAAAAGTTTTTTGCAGAGCAAACTTGTTGTCCCGTTGCAACCGATGAAAACGGCGAGATTCTCGGAATGTATATTCTTCATCCAAATAATGTCGGCAGATGCGGTCATATTTGTAATGCAAGCTATGCGGTTTACTCATCGTCAAGGGGAAAAGGTGTCGGCAGAAAGCTTGTGTCGGATTGCCTTGAGCGTGCTAAAAAATACGGCTTCAAAATTTTGCAGTTCAATGCTGTTGTGAGAACCAACAAACCTGCAAGAAATCTTTATGAAAACCTTGGCTTTGTAGGCTTGGGAGTTATTCCAAAAGGCTTTTTGATGAAGGACGGTCACTATGAGGACATCTGTCCTTATTATAAAGAACTTTAAAATTTCAATTTAATCAGGAGGACAAGAGATATGATTATTGATTTCAAGAATATGGAAGAACAGATTTTGCCGAATTTTAAAGGCGGAGAAAAGACATATGCCGTAAAGAAATTCACGGATGACAGAAATATGATTATGTACGGTCGCCTTGAAAGCGGTGCGTCAATCGGACTGCACACTCACGAGGGCAACTGCGAAATGTTCTACATCATTGAGGGAACAGGCAAGGTGCTTATGGACGGCGAGTATGAAAGGGTTGAGGCAGGCGTGTGCCACTATTGCCCGAAAGGTCATACACACAGCCTTATTAATGACAGCGACTCCGACCTTGTATTCTATGCTGTTGTTGCAGAGCAGAAGTAATTTTATTTTCGGTTTATGATTTCCGATTATTCTCTGTTGTATCTTAAATCCCTATGCAAAAACTAAAACAGGGGTGATTACGGTGAACAGAACTGCAGAAATACTCGGAGAAAAATGGGATTTGCCGCTTGGCTTTACAATGGCACTCGGTGAAAATCCCGACGCTATGCTTGCCTTTTCAAGTATGCCGAAAAAGTACCGTGAAAGCTGCATTGACAGAGCGAGAAACGCAAATTCCCGTTGTGAAATGCAGAGAATAGTATCGGATATAGCGCAAAAATCTTTTAATGATTTTATAGGTTAACAAAAAAAGCAACGGAGCAAAAACTTCGTTGCTTTTAAATTGCTGTCTGTTATTCGTTTGCACTTTTATAAAAATCTCTTTTACCGATAAGCTCGCTTGCATTTCTCCAACGAACTTTCTTTGAGCAGATGACCGTGCCTTTATAATTGTGTATGTCATCTTCCTTTACATCACCGTTATCGCACCAATAAATAAGACCGTCTTTTACGAAAAATGATGCGTCCAATATTTCACAGGTGTAGTCCGGATTTACAGGGTACATGCTTATATATTCAAGTTCGGAAAATTCAAGTTCAAGTGCGGAAATATCCTCAAATTGTCGCTGAATAAGAACTGTTAATGTACGCTTTGTGTTTACCGGCGACATTGACAGATTCGTTTCGACATAAGCACCGCTTGAATATTTTATTTCTTTTATGCAACTGTCGTGAAATCCGATAATTTCTTTCATGAAATTGTCAATTTCATGCTGTGTACGAAGTTCTTTCCACATACATATCAACCCACAATAAATAGAATATGTAAACGATTATACAATATTCCGACCTTTAATTATATCGGTAAACTGTACAATCATTTTATGTCTGCTTTGTTAATAAAGCCAAAAATGCACCCCGACAAACCAAAACTGCCACGACAATGCACGAAGAGGGAGATATGATTAAGAAAACCAACCCGACCGATTGCGGAATTTTGTTGTAAAAATATTGACTTTCTATCATATGTACGCTATAATGTACATATAATGATATAGGAGGTGCGATTGTGATTAATACTAATGTAACTAATTTCAGAAAACAAATTTTTGAATTGATTGATCAGACTGTAAAGTATAATGAACCTATAAACATCAGCACCAAAAGCGGAAATGCTGTGCTTATAAGTGAAGAAGAGTATAATAATCTTGTTGAAACAATGTATCTTAATTCAATTCCCGGTATGAGTGAAAAATTAAAGGACGGAATTGAAACTCCGCTTGAGGAGTGTGAAGAATTTGAGTGGTAATTATAAGCTGATGATTACAAAATCAGCCCAAAAGGATAAGGAAAAAATCAAGCAGTATCCTGCATTAAAGCGTAATGTGCAGAATTTGCTTGAACTTATCAGCGAAAATCCTTTTCAAAATCCACCGCCTTATGAACGGCTCATCGGAAATCTGAAACAATGCTATTCACGCAGAATAAATTCTCAGCACAGACTTGTCTATATGGTTTATGAGGAAGAAAAAATCGTAAAAATAATCTCCATGTGGTCACATTATGAGTTTTAACAGAAAATCAGTTTATAAATATGAAAAGGCACCTTCAATGTGAGGCGTCTTTTTTTTGCATCTTACAAACTGTACCTATAAAAATTCTGAAAATTGTACATACAAATAATGACAGTGGTGTTGTATAATGACAACATCACAAGATAAATGTTGAACTGTTCAGAAATTTTAAGGCGTGGTATGATGACAAAAAAAGCTGTATTAATCAATGATCTCTCAGGGCTTGGCAAGTGTTCGCTGACGGCGGCAATCTCTGTTTTGTCCGTAATGGGCATTCAGGCGTGTCCTATGCCGACAGCCGTTTTGACAAGTCAGACGGGATTTGAAAGCTTTTACTGCAACGATTGCACGGATAAGCTTGATTATTACACAAGTGAATGGAAAAAACTCGGCTTTCAGCCTGACGGAATCTATACGGGTTTCCTCTCAAGTGAAAAGCAGGTGGACAAAATCCTTTCATTTATAGACAGCTTTGAAACCGACGACACGCTTGTACTTGTGGATCCGGTTCTCGGTGACGGCGGAAGAACCTACAGTCTTTATACCGAAACTCTCGGCAAAAAGATGAAAAAACTCGTTTCTGTTGCCGATGTAATCACCCCGAACCTTACCGAATGTTGTATTCTGTGCGATACCGACTATTCAGAACTGATTAAAAATGCCGATTCTCCCGATTTTCTCGATACGGTTGCAGAGCTTGCCAAAAAGCTTTTGAAACTTTACAAGGTGAAAACCGTGATTGTTACAGGCATTGAGCATAAAATTTCCGATGAGGTTACAAAGATTAACAATCTTATTGCAGCCGATGATGAGGTGTTTTGTGTCAGCTGTGAAAAAACGGGCGGAAGTTATTCGGGTACAGGCGACTTGTTTGCCTCGGTTGTCTTTTCGGGACTGCTCCGTGGTGACAGCCTGAAAGATACCGTAAATCTGGCGGTAAAATTCATACAGACCTCTCTTTGTGAAACCGTTAAACTCGGTATTCACCGCAACGAGGGTATTGAATTTGAAAAACATTTAAAAATGCTTTTGTGAGGAAATTACTATGACTGCTAAAACTGTTTCAAAAACCGATTCAAAATATAATGTAAAGCTGATTGCAATTACGGCAATGTGTGCGGCTCTTATTACCGTTACAACTGCTTTTATCAAGATTCCGTCACCGCTTGGATACTCTCATGCAGGCGACTCTATGATTTATCTCGCCGCAAGTATTCTTCCCGGACCTTTCGGAATTATCGCATCATCAATCGGCGGCGCTCTTGCCGACCTCATTTCGGGATATCCGCATTGGGCAATCCCAACAGCTATTATCAAGGCTGTCAACGCAGTTCCGTTTGTGCTTTGCAGAATGGCAATGAAGAAGCGTGGCAAAGATGAAAAAATCATCAGTCCGTCATCACTTCTTATGCTCATTCCAACAACAATCGTTACAATCGGCGGTTACTTTATTGCAAACGGTCTTATGTATGACTTTGGTGCCGCAATTGCGGAACTTCCCACTTGCTGGTTACAGCCCGGTGTAGGAGCATTAATCTACATTGTTGTAGGCATCGGCCTTGATAAAATTAATTTCAAGAAAAAACTCTCGCTTTAATGTGAGTTTCAATAAGGAGAAGAAAACATAATGGCAGATATTCTTTATGTGTACAAAACATCTATCTATGCTAATCTGACGAACAAATGCCCTTGCAGATGCACATTCTGTATCCGCAACAATACCGATTCGGTCGGCAGTGCAGATACACTCTGGCACAAGCATGATCCGAGTATGGAGGATATTAAAAAGGCTGTTGATGATTTTGATTTCACAGGCTACAAGGAGCTTGTATTCTGTGGCTACGGCGAACCGACTTCAGCTCTTGATAATATGCTTGAAACCGCAAAATATGTAAGGGAAAAGCACCCCGACATCAAACTCAGACTCAACACAAACGGTCTTTCTGACAGAATCAACAACAAGCCCACAGCTGAGTTGATTTCAAAGTATATTGATTCTGTTTCAATCAGCCTCAATACCTGTTCATCGGAAAAGTATGACGAAGTTTGCCGTCCTGTTTTTGACCATGCGTATGAGTCAATGCTCAAATTTGCAGAGGATGCAAAGAAATATTTTGAACATACGCAGTTTTCAATCGTAGATACAATCCCCGAGGAGGACATCAAGGCTTGTCAGAAAATTGCCGATGACAGGGGAATTTATCTCAAAATCAGAAAATATTCCGATTAATCGTTAATTTTAATTTTTCATTTCATTTTATATTTCAGAAGTAAAGCCGACTTGTTGTTATGACAGGTCGGTTTTATTTTTATTCGGTATGTCATCCTCAACTGTCCTATAGGATAATTTCATTTTCAATTGATTCTATTCTTAAAGCTGTATATCCACCGCCTTGACGGAGGTAATTTTAATTGCTATAATTTATACAAATGGGGTGGTGTTTTGAAAAAGACAAGGCTGTTGAAAATTGTTCTCAAGCGGACGGGTGCAATCAAGCTTTTGTGCAGTTATGTTATCGTATTTTTTGCGGTGAGTGTTGCAATATGGATTTTTGAACCGAACATAACACGGCTGTTTGACAGCATATGGTACTGTTTCAGCGTTGCCACAACAATAGGTCTCGGAGATGTGCTTGCAACAACGCTTGTCGGCAGAGTGCTTTCAATCTTTCTTTCCGTATGTTCAATTCTCATCATTGCGGTAGTCCCCGGTGTAATCACAAGCTACTATGTGGAAAGTACAAAACTTCGTGCTGATGAAAGCAGTGCAAAGTTTCTTGATGATCTTGAGCGCCTTCCCGAACTTTCAAAAGAAGAGCTTGTCGAGCTTTCCGAAAAGGTAAAAAAGTTCAATCGTAAAAAGTAAATTTAATAAATGCGGACATAAAAAATCCCGACAGTATCAAAAACATACTGTCGGGATTTTGCTTTTAAAGAAATATATTAACTTATTTTATGAATCCCTGAACAATCAAAATCAGTACAAGAACAGGGAGTACATACTTGAAATACGGCTTTAAAGCCTTTGAAAATTTAATGCCTTTACCGGTGTTACACTCATCAAGGTAGTTGTCAAATCCCCAACCGAATTTTGTAACGCAGAAGAGGAGATACACAAGCGAACCTACAGGAAGAAGGATATTGCTTACGAGAAAATCTTCCATACCGAGAACATTCTGACCGAAAATTTGGAAACCGCTCCAAATATTGAAACCGAACACACACGGCAAACTTGCGATAAGAATGATGATTGTGTTGATAAGAACAGACTTCTTTCTGCTGATGCCGAACATATCAATCCAGAACGAAATGATGTTTTCAAACACGGCAATGATTGTTGAGAAGCACGCAAAAGTCATAAACAGGAAGAACAGAGTACCCCAAATTCTTCCGCCTGCCATATTTACGAACACATTCGGAAGTGTTACGAAAATCAGAGCAGGGCCTTGGTCGGGCTGAACACCGTATGAAAAACAAGCGGGGAAGATGATAAGACCCGCCATAATTGCAACAAAAGTGTCAAGTGCGCAAATTTTGATTGACTCACTCGGCAGAGTGTGGTCTTTTGACATATAACTGCCGAAAATTTCCATTGCCGCAATGCCAAGACTGAGTGTGAAGAATGCCTGATTCATAGCGGATGAAATAACATTGCCAAGTCCGATTTCATTCACCTTGTCCAAATCGGGAATAAGGTAGAAGCTGAGTCCCTCACCTGCACCCGAAAGGAATAAGCTGTTGCCTGCGAGTACAAGAATGAGTATGAGCAACGCAATCATCATAACTTTGCTGACTTTTTCAATGCCCTTTTGAATACCTCTGCTGCAAACAAGGAATCCGAGGACGGTGATAATCGCCATCCAAATTACCATTTCAAGGGGATTTGACTGCAATTCATTGAATACTCCGCCAACTTGCTCCGAGGTCATTCCGCTTTCAAATGAACCCGTCGCAAATTTGTAGAAGTAGCTCGTCATCCAACCCGAAACCGTGGTGTAGTACATCATCAAAAGGTAGCATCCGAGCATACAGAACCAGCCGTGAATGTGCCACTTGCTCTTTGGCTTTTCAAGTTTTTTGTAGGCGAGAACAGCACTTTTTTTGCTCGCTCTTCCGACTGCAAGTTCCATTGTCAAAACAGGAACACCCATAAGCACGAGGAAGATTAGGTACAAAAGTACAAATAGTCCGCCGCCGTTCTGTCCTGCAACATACGGAAATCGCCACACATTGCCGATTCCGATAGCACAACCCGCACTTACAAGGATAAACCCAAGTCGGGATTTAAAATTTTCTCTTTCCATAAACGAATTCTCTCCTATAAAAACAGACTTTTTAATTGTACAAAAAATTCACACATTTGTCAAGATGCTCTGTTTTTAATAAATGAAGAATTTTCGCAAAAAAACCGCATAAATAAGCCGTTTTTTAGAGCAGAGGGTAGATAATGGGACAGTGGTTTATGGTATAATATTATTAAAAAAAGGAAAGGAAAAACCTAATTAAAAGGGCAATAACAATAATTGTTACTAAGTTAATGAAAGGCAGAAATTATTATGTTAATGAATTGTAAAAGAAAGATCCACGAAAAGCTTGTGTTTGAAAACGCACCGCAAAATCCCGAAGCAATCAAGGGTATCCGTGCATACCTTTTGGCGCTGCTTTCCTATGCAACGATGTCGAAGAGATGTGAAAATGCTGACTTTGATTTGCATATTGATATTGAGGGCGATGAAACGCTTTTTGAAACCGAAGACGAAAGTGCGGGCGAGATAATCCAGAAGCTCGGTAATCACGGCGGATTCACAATTGACATTACCTGCAGCGGAAAATTTGTGAATATCGGCAACTGTTCCGATGAGGAATTTATCACGGTGGCGTGTTTTCCTGATAGAGTTCCAAGCATTTTTGATTGCCTTGAAAATTCTGGCGAAAAGGACTTCAAGTACGGAAAAATAGCTTATTTTGACGGCATTGATTTGTGGTTATCTCAGTACATTGACGATAAAACCTGTATGGACAATGTTTTTGATTTTGGCGATATTGTTGAGAAAAAGGACTTCGCAATTTCAAATTTGTGGAATAGTGAAATGCTTCTTGTTATCGCATTTGATTTTGAAAAGTATCACGGTGAGGCTGAGGAAATCAAGAATATAATCGAAAGATATATTTATGTTGATGATGAAAAAGCATTTAAAAAGTGCCGCAAAAAGTGGGATGAGGAAATGATAATCGGAATTGACGGTGTGCAGTGGATTCCCGAAAATGTGGGAGAAATCGTTGCATTTACCGATGAAATCAACGAAGTGCTTGCTCGCCTTGACAGGGATGAAGATGTAGGAATTGAATCGTATGGACTTTTCTGCAATATGGACGAGTTCTTCTCGGCGCAGATTTATGCAGACAATGAGGAACATTGCTTTAAAGTTGTTGCGGTTCAGTCCGTAGTATGAAAAAAGGGAAGGATTTTTCCTTCCCGATAAAAAGTTTGATTATTCTATTATGATGTTTTCAACGCCGTGACTGAGGATTACATTGATAAGCTCGTTTCTTGAATAATTTGTTTCTGCGGCAATTTTGTCAAGCTTTGACAATGTATCTTCACGGAGCCTTACGGTTATGAGTTTATAACCGTCCTCGCCACGCTTTTTAATCACCAGCGCATCGTTTTTAAACTTATCCATTTTCATAGCTCCTAAGACAAATTTGTTTATTAATACTATTTTATATTGACATTAGACATTATAATATGTTATAATGTGATAGTAATGATGATATCAATAGTGATATCATAAAATATTACAAAGTAATATGCTTAAAAATACTTTAAGGAGAGGTAATTGTGAGTGAAAATGATAAAAAGATAGATGAAGCGGCAATATCCGAAGAACGGGTTGAAGCAGAAGTCAAACAATTGCAGGAAAGCGAAAGTGCTGATTGTGACAATCATAATGATAGTGTTGCTTTAGAAAAAGATACGGTAGAAACTTGCACGGAACTTGCGGTTATTGATTCGATAAATACAGAAAAGAAAAATTTGATTTTTGATAAAATAAAAAAATCAAAGAAGAAAATAATTATAGTTGCTTCATCAGTTGTTGCTTTAATTATAGTGTTTATTATTACATTTTCTGTATTTATAAGTCCAATGCTAAAATATAACAATGCGAAAACTTTAATGGAACAAAAGAATTATAGTGAAGCAAAGGCAGAGCTTAAACAGCTTTCTGATTATAATGACAGCAAAGAATTATATAAGGAATGTGAGTATAACGAAGCCGTTGAACTTTTTGACAGTAAAAAATATGAAGAAGCAAGGACTGCTTTTGAAAAGTTTAGTAATTATGAAAAAAGCAGTGATTACATCGTGAAGTGCGATTATAACATAGGTATCCAGTTGCAGAAAAGCGGAAAATATGATGATGCTATCAAGCAATTAAAAAAGAATCCTGATTATGAAGACTCGGAAAATCGAATTATTTTATGTTACAGACATTTGCTGATTGATTACATTAAAGAAAATGGCAGTTTAGGTGATGACGGAACATCATATACGATTACTCAAAGATATGATATGAATACTTCGAGTTTTAAAGCAGGAAAGGATACGGTTTTTACAAAACCATATAATTATGTTTTAATGCAGACAAATGGCAGTTATATTAGACTTTCATGTGGTATTTATGGATTGTCAACATCAAAAGTCGATAGTGATATATCGGTTGGTGATTCAATGTTTATGTATTCTATTCAACTTGATGGTGATGATATTAAAAATGATGCGGCGGTAGGTTTATATAACATTGATTATGATTCAATATCCGTAACAGTGAGTGACAAAGGCGAAATGCTTGTTGATACAAAAAATATTACCAAAAACACGCCGATTGTTTTTTTGACATTTGAGAGAAGCTTGGGATCGACTGTAATAAATAGTAATTTGAGTGAAAAAAATGCAGTCACTGCTTGTTCTCAGGTAGCATTTGAAAAGCTGATTGATAAATTAAATGATATTATGGACGGCAGTAATATCACACCGTCTGATATAGGGTTTTTAAACCTATGATTTTAAGGAGGATAATTATGAAAAAGTTACTATCGTTTGTAATTGCAGTAAGTATGATGATTTTATCACTTTTTTGCGGTTGTTCCGAAAGTTCATCAAAAGCAGATAAAAGCAAAGTTGAAACAACAAAAGCAACAGAACAACAGACTACAGAACAGGCTACAACTGTTGCCCCAACAACAGTACAGCCTACCACTGCACCGCCAAGTGCCGCTAAAATATTTGATAAAAATAAATTTTTAGTTTCACCAAATGAATATATGAAACTTTTTGATTTTTATTTGCAGGATGTGAAAACAAAAAATGACTATGGACTTACACTTATGAGTGACTCATATTTATCAAAAGATGAGATTGAAATCCGATACGGAAGTGACTCATCAAAAGTGTTTATGTCATTAAACGGCAACGACAGCCTTAACGATAATATGAAGCAGGTGACTCTCTATGTTGACTTTGACCAACTTATGAATAATTACACTGATTATCGTTCTACAATTATCAGTATCCTTGGTGTTTTACCGTATTCAATTGATAATAAAATCAAAACTCCAGAAAAAGGAAAAGATTTAATAGTTGAACTCTTTAATAAGGTTACAGTTGATGATTTTTCAAAAATTCCGTCATCAGGAAAACATCGCTTTAAATCAGGCAAGTTGCCTGTTAATCTTAAAAAGAACGGTGTAACATATACATTATGGCAATATGGTGACAGGGTTTGTGTTACTGCAAGCATTAAATCTGCTAAAACAGAAATTGCTCCTATGTCTGATAAAGACTTTATCATATACTACGAGGACGGAACAGAGGAAGATGCAATCAAAGGAATGCAGGAACATGATTCCGAAACTTTTTATTTCTTTGATGATACAAACAATATAGCTGACTACACCGATTCAATTACAGATGATGGTTTGGACTATTGGACTTACAGAAATATAAGCACTGGTTCAAGCAAATCTGCCGTGAAAGCTGTGTATGGTGACGGTATTTCAGGTACAGTAGATATAAGTACAGATGAATATTATAGACCATGTTATTTTAGTGATGATGAAAATGAAGCCGAAGTAAGGTTTCATGATTTGTTTGAACAGGTATGTAAGACATACATTGATTACTACGGAAAAGGACATAAAATCAGATTTTATTTTGACAGCAATGATAAACTTTCGTGGTGTTTCATAGAACTATAACAAAAACGAGGAAGGTTTTATGCCTTCCTCGTAATTTTTTGCTATTTTGTTAGAGTTAAAAAGTGAAAATTCAAAAATTAAAACTCAATTGCGTCTGTGAAATCGTCAGCTTCATCATCAGACTCGTCAAAATAATCGGCATCGTCAGAATCGCTTTCGTCTTCGGGAATGTCAATCATATCGAACTCGTCATATGTAACAGCCTTGTTGAGCTTAAAAAAGTTTGTCTGGCAGAAGTAACGGCAGACACGGATGTAGTTGAGAAATTCGGGAGTTTCATTCTCATAATCTTCGGCAGGAATACCCTCTTTGATGATAAGCAGCATTTCGACAATCTGCGAGTTACTGATAAAGAAGTTGTTATGCTCCTCAAAAATTATAAAAATGTCGTCATCATCGAGGTCATATTTTTCGCAGGCATAAAGTGCCTCGCTCTTTGAATTTCTCACAACCCTGTAAATCTCAAAATCAATCATATCAGGCTCATCACAATCAATATTGCCCATAACGCAGAGTTCAAGAAAAGTCTTGCTCATAACAGCCTTGTCGGTCAGTTCAAGGTCAAAGTGCTTTTCAAGAGAAATGATAAGCTCCTCCTGTGATTTTACACCCGGTGTGATGAGTGGCTTGTATCGTTTGATGAGTTTGTTTTTATAAAATTCCGAATTTTCATACTTTAATGAAAGATTAGCGGCAATGTTGTCAAATATATTCATCGTTATCTCCTTAAAAAACAAGTGGTTTTTATGTTTACAAGTAAATTATAATCGAATTTAAGGATAAAATCAATATGCTTTTTGAATATAATGCCCAAACAGATTTATAAATTTGCAGTTTTCATTTATAATCTTAATGTAGAATGACAAACTTGTAGGGGCGGATATCATCCGCCAGCCTTGATGCTATCATATGTTTTTCTGAATGTTTTGATATGATAAAAATTGTGTATTCGTAATATTAAAGTGAAATATATGATAAGCAGAAAACGGTAAGGAGGAGAGTCATGAACTTGTTTGATAAAATGAAAAAACATCAGTCCCCTGAAAAACCGAATGACGGCGAATTTAAGAGCGATGTAAGCACGATTCTGCACGGTACAAGCGTTCAGAACAGAAAAGAAATGTGCGAGCTTGAATATATGAAGGCAAGACGGCTTTTGAAAAATCCGACCGTTGAAACCGTTGCCCGTGCTAAAAATATAATGAATACCCTTGCAACCGATTTCGATTATCTTCCTGCCGTATTGTGGATGGCTGAATTTTCCGTGAACGGTGTCAAAAATCCCGAACAGGCGGCTATGTGGTACAAAAAAGCCGCAGACCTTGGCAGTGCGAATGGAGCGTCCAAAATTGCAGATATTCTTATGGATGGCAGAGGTGTTACCCGCAATCCGAAACTTGCAATGGAGTACTATAAAATTGCCGCCGATAACGGTATAGCGTCAGCATCATTCGCATTGGGTGAATATTATGCAAAAACAGGCAATAGGGAAGAAGCCGTAAAAGCCTATGAAAAAGCCGTCAAAGGCGGATATAAAGATGCCGAAAAAAAGCTTGCTAAATTGAAGAAAAAGTTTTGATTGGTAAGATTTTAATTTAGTCAAATAATATATAAATGAAACAAAGTAGTTGCCATTTTGTAGGGAAGAACCGTGTTCTCCCATTGCAATTAGATTGTAAGCTTTATAAAAATGTTCTGATTTGATTGATGTTGTGTTTAAATTTGAACGCAGTAAAATGTGCAAAAAAGAAAAGGTACTCAGTATTGAGTACCTTTTAATGTGGAGCGGATGATGGGAATCGAACCCACACGATCAGCTTGGAAGGCTGAAGTTCTACCACTAAACTACATCCGCTTATCTGCAACATTGTTATTATATCACGCAGTTTGGTATATGTCAAGAATTTTTTTGTTGTGAAATATACAGGGGCATTCGATGAACACCCCTGATAAATTTAAATAACTTATTATCTCACAAATTAGAACTTGTTTCAAATCGTTTTCGCAATTGTTTTAACGCTTTGGTTTCGATGCGGCTGACATAGGAACGGGATATGCCTAACATTTTGGCAACACTTTTTTGAGTCATGGCTTCCTTGCCGTCAAGACCGTATCTCAGTACAATAATCTTTTGCTCACGCTCGTTAAGTTCCTCTCTTATGAACTGACCGAGCTTTTTTGAATTAAGCTTCAAATCAAGATTGTCGATTATATTATCGTCAACCGACATAATATCAAGAAGGGTGAGAGGATTGCCGTCCTTGTCGGTATCAATTGTTTCGTTTAAAGAAATATCCTGTGCACTTTTCTTTGCATTTCTGAAATGCATAAGAATTTCGTTTTCAATGCATCTGCTCGCATAAGAACTTAATTTTATGTTTTTGTTTATGTCAAATGTGTTGATTGCCTTTATCAGACCGATTGTGCCGATTGATACAAGGTCATCCTGTTCGCTTTGTGTTCCGTAATATTTCTTTATTATGTGTGCAACAAGCCTCAGATTGTGTTCAACAAGCATATTTCTTGCCGCAATATCGCCGTTTGCACTTTTTTCAAGACATTCACGCTCTTGCTTTTCGGTTAAAGGTTTCGGAAACGAACCGCCTCCGCAAACATGAAGAATAAAAAAACATATATATTGTCCTAAAAATCCGAGTAACTCAATCATAACAGCACCCCTTAAACTAAAATTTATCGTTATATAATTTTATTCGTGAAATGTTCAATAATTGCCTGTACCTGATTTCCCTCAAAAAACTTCACAAAACAATCAAAAACTTGATTTTTGCAATGAATTTGTATAATATACCACTTGAAATTTTGGCAAGAATAAACTACAATTTAACTATGTCGTGTTTCGACAAAATATTTTAGGGGGGCTTTCTTTTGGAAAAGATTTTCAAACTGAAAGAAAACGGCACTAATGTCAAAACCGAGATTATTGCCGGCATTACAACATTCCTTGCAATGGCTTACATACTCGCTGTAAACCCGAGTATTCTTTCTGCCGCAGGAATGGATCCGAATGCAATCTTTGCAGCAACAGCTGTATCGGCTGCTTTCGCAACACTCATCATGGCATTTTATGCCAACTATCCTGTAGTTCTTGCTTCCGGTATGGGACTTAATGCATATTTTGCATACACAGTTGTTCCGCAGCTTGCAGAGCAGGGTATCACAAATCCATGGCAGGTAGCTTTGACAGCTATCCTTGTTGAGGGTATTATTTTCATTATCCTCTCAATCTTCAAATTCCGTGAAACACTTGTAAACAAGGTTCCTCAGAACCTCAAGTACGGTATTTCGGCAGGTATCGGTCTTTTTATCACGATTGTAGGTCTTAAGGGCGCAGGCGTTATCACAACAGACGCTTACTATGACGGCAAGGCTGTTCAGTCATCAACTCTCGTTAAGCTCGGTGATGTTGGTTCTGCTCCGGTGGTTCTTGCACTTGTCGGTATCCTCATTGTTGCTACACTCTGGCACTACAAAGTTAAAGGTTCAATCCTTATCGGTATCCTTGCAACATGGGTTCTTGGCATCATTGCTCAGCTTTGCGGTTGGTATCAGGGTGCATCGCTCATTCCTGATTTTGCAAACTACTCTGTATTCGGACCTGTCCAGAATATGGCAACAGAAACTTTCTTCAAGTTTGATTTCGGTTATGTGGCACAGCATGCGCTTAACTTTGCCGTTATCGTATTTGCATTCCTCTTTGTTGACCTCTTCGATACAGTAGGTACACTTATCGGTGTTGCTCAGGAGGGTAATCTCCTCAATGAAAAGGGCGAACTTCCCCGTGTAGGTCGTGCTCTTATGTCTGATGCACTCGGTACATGTCTTGGTGCTTGCCTCGGTACATCAACAGTAACATCTTATGTTGAGTCAACAACAGGTGTTGCAGAGGGTGGTAGAACAGGTCTTACAGCTCTTACTTCTGCAATTCTCTTTATCCTTGCTATTCCGCTTTATCCGATTTTCCTTGCTATTCCTTCATTTGCAACAGCTCCTGCACTCGTATTTGTAGGTCTTCTTATGATTAAGAATGTTACAAAGATGGATTTTGACTCAGATATTGCCGATACAGTCGGCGGTTTCGTAGCAATCATCTTTATGCCGTTTGCATATTCAATAGCAACAGGTATCATGTTCGGTATCCTTACTTGGGTTATTCTCAAGATTGTTACAGGCAAAATCAAAGAAATTCATCCGATTATGTGGGTTGCGTTTGCTTTGTTTGCAGTAAGAATTGTAACAATGATTTGCGGTGTATCGTCGTAACTTCATATATAAACTCTGCGGGGGCGTTTTTCGCTCCCGCTTTTTGTGTTTTCTTACAAGTTAAATAGGTTATTGTTGTGCAACAGGCTCATTGACATATACAGCCGTTTATGATATGCTTTAATCATATTATTAATATATGAATAGGGTGGTTAATTTGAAAATTTCAACAAAGGGCAGGTATGCGCTCCGACTTATGGTTGACCTTGCTCAGTGTAAACAAGGGGAAAATGTAGCCCTAAAGGAGGTTGCCGCCCGTCAGGGAATATCGCTTAAATACCTTGAACAGATTATTACCGTACTTACAAAGGCAGGTTATGTGCTCAGCGCAAGAGGTTCAAACGGAGGATATCGTCTTGCTCATGAACCCGAATATTATACTGTCGGTATGATTTTAAGACTCACCGAGGGCAGTCTTGCACCCGTGGCTTGCCTTGAGGGTAATGAAAATACCTGTGATCGTCGTGAACAATGTTCAACGCTTTTTGTGTGGGAAAAACTCCAGAAGGCTATTGACGATGTTGTTGACAACATTACTCTTGCCGACATTATTGCAAATTCGGCAGATAACTATGTAATTTAATATAATCCGAAAGCATCCTTTACGGGTGCTTTTGTTGTTTACACAGCAATTTAGTAGGTAATGCGGTGTTTTGCCGTTTGCAAATGTTGCTTTTGAATATTAGTTTTAAAAAATCAGAAAAAATTTCAAATTGACTGCTTAACGGTTGAAATTTAAAAAACGGCTTGAATATCGGCTTTTTAGACCTTTTCAATAATCAAAACCCAGCAAACCTACTAAACCAATAGGAAAGATAAGAAAAAATTTCAAAAAACCTATTGACAAATAAAAAATCTGTGGTATGATATAGACAATCCAATTAAAACCCACCAATCAAATAGGAAATATGGGAAAGGTGATCCAAATGAAAAATCTCAGATTCAAACGATGTTGCAGTAATGCACGAATGTGATACGGGACACATCAAATCCGCAACATAACTTCTGAAATTAAAAATGAAATGAGGACATTAAAATGAGTAAATTAAGCGAAAGAAATCTTAAATTTGAAACAAAACAGCTACACATCGGTCAGGAAACAGCAGACCCTGTAACAGACGCAAGAGCAGTTCCGATTTACGCAACTACTTCTTATGTATTCCACAACAGTCAGCACGCTGCAGACCGCTTTGCACTCAAAGATGCAGGTAACATCTACGGCAGACTTACAAACCCGACAGAGGATGTTTTTGAAAAGAGAATTGCAGCTCTTGAGGGCGGCACAGCAGCTCTTGCAGTTGCATCAGGCGCAGCAGCAGTTTCATATGCACTTCAGGCTCTTGCAAAAGCAGGCGACAACATCGTAGCCGCAAAGACAATCTACGGCGGCACATACAACTGGCTTGAGCATACATTCTCAGAGTATGGTGTAACAACAAAGTTCGTTGATCCTGACGAAGAAAACGCATTTGAAAATGCAATTGACGAAAACACAAAGGCTGTTTTCATTGAATCACTCGGTAACCCCAATTCAAATATTATTGATATTGAAGAAGTAGCAAACATTGCTCATTCACACAAGATTCCCCTTGTAATCGACAGCACATTCGCTACACCTTATCTTCTCAGACCGTTTGAGTACGGCGCAGATATCGTTGTTCATTCGGCAACAAAGTTTATCGGCGGTCACGGTACGGCTCTCGGCGGTGTAATCGTTGAAAGCGGCAAGTTTGACTGGGCTGCATCAGGCAAGTTCCCACAGTTCTCAGAGCCTAACGCATCATATCACGGTGCAGTATTTACAGAGGCTGCTCCGGGCGCTGCTCTTGTAACTTATGTTCGTGCCATTCTCCTCAGAGATACAGGCGCTACACTTTCACCGTTCCACGCATTTATGTTCCTCCAAGGCCTTGAAACACTTTCACTTCGTGTTGAACGCCATGTTGAAAATGCACTCAAGGTTGTTGACTTCCTCTCTAAGAACCCGAAGGTAGAAAATGTTAATCATCCTTCACTTCCTGACAGCAAGTACAACGCACTTTACAAGAAATACTTCCCGAAGGGTGCAGGCTCAATCTTCACATTTGAAATCAAGGGTGACGCTGAAACTGCAAAGAAATTCATCGACCACCTCGAAGTATTCTCACTTCTTGCAAATGTTGCAGATGTTAAATCTCTTGCAATTCACCCTGCATCAACAACTCATTCACAGCTCAGCGAGGCAGAGCTTGCAGAACAGGGCATTAAGCCAAACACTATCAGACTTTCAATCGGCACAGAGAATATCGACGATATTATCTATGACCTTCAGGAAGCATTTGATTCACTTGATGACTGATTTTAATTTGTTGAATTTTGAAAGGACTTGATTTTTGTGAGCAAAATATATACAAGTGTAACAGAACTTATCGGCAGAACACCGCTTATCGAACTCGTTAATATAGAAAAGAAATATGACCTCAAGGCAAAGGTTGTTGCAAAGCTTGAACTCTTTAACCCTGCCGGCAGTGTTAAGGACAGAGTGGCAAGAGCTATGGTTGAGGACGCTGAAAAGAGCGGTAAACTCAAAAAAGGTTCAACAATCATTGAACCGACATCAGGTAACACAGGCATCGGTCTTGCATCTGTAGCTACTGCAAAGGGTTACAAGACAATCCTCACAATGCCCGAAACAATGAGCGTTGAGAGAAGAAACCTCCTCAAGGCATACGGTGCTGAAATCGTTCTTACTGACGGTACAAAGGGTATGAGCGGTGCAATTGCAAAGGCTAAAGAGCTTGAAAAGGAAATTGACGGCGGCATTATCCTCGGTCAGTTTGAGAATCCTGCTAACCCTAAGGCTCATTTTGATACAACTGGTCCGGAAATCTGGGAGGATACGGACGGCAATGTCGATTTCTTCATTGCAGGTGTCGGCACAGGCGGTACACTCAGCGGCGTGGGTAACTTCCTCAAGTCAAAGAAGGCTGATGTAAAGGTTGTTGCAGTTGAGCCGCAGACTTCTCCCGTACTTTCGGAGGGTCACGGCGGTCCTCATAAGATTCAGGGTATCGGCGCAGGCTTTGTTCCGGATACTCTCGATACAAAGGTATATGACGAAATTCTTCCGATTGCTAACGAAGCCGCTTTCTCAAATGCAAATGATATTGCAAAGACAGAAGGTATCCTCGTAGGTATCTCATCAGGCGCCGCTCTTGCAGCCGCAATTGAGCTTGCCAAGCGTGAAGAAAATGCAGGTAAGACAATCGTTGCATTGTTCCCCGACACAGGTGAGCGTTACCTCTCAACAGGCGTATTTAACAGCTAATAAGTAATTGGATTACTTCCCGATATTGACAAAGGACAGCCACGCAGACTGTCCTTTGTCTTTTTTATTGCAACCGTTAATTCGATATGGTACAATTGTTTTGTAGGTGAGTTTATGAAAGTTAAAATTTGCGGAATTACATCCGCCGAAGACATTAAGATAGTAAATGCCTGCAAACCCGATTTTGCGGGCTTTGTAATGTTTTTTCCAAAGAGTAAGCGGAATATTTCTCCCGAAACCGCCAAGGGCCTGATTGAAACGCTTGATAAAAATGTTTTGTCGGTTGCTGTAACTGTTTCTCCGACTCTTGAACAGGTGAAAACTGCATATGACTGCGGTTTTGATTACATTCAGATTCACGGTGAGGTTGAAGAAGATGTGCTTTCAAATCCATATCTCAAGGTAATTCGTGCCTTTAATGTGAGCGACCTTGAAAAGTTTGACGAATACAGAATGAATCAGAACATTGTAGGCTATGTTTTTGACGCACACGAACCCGGCAGCGGAAAAACCTTTGACTGGACAATGCTTGAAAATCTGCCTCGTGATGATAAATTGTTTATGCTTGCAGGAGGTCTGAATCCCGAAACCGTTGCAAAAGCCGTAAAAGCCGTTAAGCCTGACGGAGTTGATGTAAGTTCGGGTGTTGAAAATTCAAACGGCAACGGTAAAGATTTTGAAAAAGTGAAGAAATTTATTATATCTGCTCGAAGTGAAAATTAATAAAACAGTAAAAAAATGTTGACAAACCGTGATTTTATGTTATAATAAATCTGTTATGTTGTGTACATAACAATCCTTGCGGTGAAAACCGCCATAATGTCCAGAAGGAGGTGCAATATTAATGGCAGTAACAGCTAATTACGAAACAGTAATGATCATTTCAATGAAGAAGGGCGAAGAAGGTATCCAGGCCATCGTTGAAAAGTTCAAGGCTCTCATTGAGAAGCATGCCACTTTGAAGAATGTTGACGAATGGGGCAAGAGAAAGCTTGCTTACCTCATCAACAAAGAGAGCGAAGGCTATTATGTTCTTTTCGATTTTGAAAGTGAAGCTGAGTTCCCTGCAGAGCTCGACCGTATCTACAAGATCACAGAAGGCGTAATGCGTTCAATGATAATCAAGAAGGAAGTCGAATAATCAATTTGTAGGGGTTAACCCGAACACGAAAGGAAAAGTATGTTAAACAGAGTAATCTTAATGGGCAGAATTACAGCTGACCCTGAATTAAAAACAACAAACACAGGCGTAAGCGTTACAAGCTTCAGCATTGCGGTTGATCGCAACTATGTAAAGCAGGGCGAGGAGCGTAAAGCCGACTTCTTTAATATTGTATGTTGGAGAAGTACAGCGGAATTTGTATGCCGTTACTTTGGAAAGGGTTCTCTCATTGCTGTTGAAGGACAGCTCCAGAGCCGTCAGTTCCAGGCTAAGGACGGTTCAAACCGTTACGTTGTTGAGGTTGTAGCAGATAATGTTTCGTTCACAGGCGAACGCCGTGACAACAATGCAGGCGGCTACAATCAGTCCTATGGCGGCAATCAGTCATACGGTGCTCCGTCTTACGGCGGAAACCAGGCTTATCATCAGGAACCTGCTCCGCAGGCACCTGCGTCTTATCAGAGCGGTTCAAACTCTGATTTTCAGGATATGCCGTTGGACGATGATTTACCATTTTAACTTCAACTTAATTTAAATAATTCTCATTGAAAGGAGAACTTCATCATGGCAGACAGACCAATGAACCGTGGCAGAAAAGCTCGCAAGAAGGTTTGCGGCTTCTGTGTTGACAAGGTTGAGAATATCGATTACAAGGATATTGCTCGTCTTCGTCGTTATATGTCAGAAAGAGGAAAGATTCTTCCTCGCCGTGTAACAGGTACTTGCGCAAGACATCAGCGTGAGCTTACAGTTGCTATCAAGCGTGCTCGTCACCTTGCTTTGCTTCCTTACACAGCTGACTAATTTAATAACAGCTTTTAACACCGTACATTTTGTGCGGTGTTTTTTTATGCAATAAAAAGCATGGCATCAATGACACCATGCTTTTTGTTAAAACAAATCGCTGTGTGAACCTGTTCTTGTAAGAAATAATATCAGTTCATCATCTAAATACTCATAAATTAACAGCCAGTCAGGCTCTAAGTGACATTCATGTTTGCCTTTGTAGTTTCCTATCAGCAAATGGTCACGATATTTGTCCGGAAGAATTTCGTCATTTGCGAGCATATCAATTACTTTCTTCAGAATGTTCAAATCTTTGTTTTGCTTTTTAATTTTTTTAAAATCTTTTTTGAATTGATTTGTGGGCTTGATTATATATTTCATTTATCCAAATCCTCAAATAATTCATCGGCACTACTATAGCTCTTATAAAGTTCGGGGTGTTTTTTCATCTCTTCAACTTCAGCAAAAGCGGCTTCGGTTTCTGCATTATATTTGCGAATAGTAAACGGAATACCGTTAAATTCAAGCGACTGCTGAATGAAAAGATTGATGGCGGTAGTCATATCAAGTCCTAAAGATGAAAACAGTTCCTGTGCTTTTAATTTTTTATCAGCATCAATTCTGATGTTTATATTTGTCATAGCCATAAAATCATCTCCTTATTATTATGTTATCACAATGTAATAACATTGTCAACATTATCTTTTGTATATTTTTTGTTAGTTTTTTCTGTAATTAACCTATTGACAAATACCCCAATGGGGTATAAAATCATAACTGTAAGATACCTATAGGGGGTATTTTAAAGGGTTTTGAATAATATATCCCATTTTGAAATTATGAGGTTGATATTATGGAGAATAATAAGTGTGAACATTGTGCAAAACACAAGCACCGTACCGAAAAAGAATACAAGTCGCTTGTAAACCGACTTAATCGTATTGAAGGTCAGATACGGGGGATAAAGGGTATGCTTGAAAAAGATGCCTACTGTCCCGATATTCTGGTACAGGTTGCCGCCGCCAATGCGGCACTCAACGCTTTTAACAAGGAGTTGCTTGCTAATCATATCCGCACCTGTGTTGCAGATGACATAAGGGCAGGTAATGATGAAACAATTGACGAGCTTGTCGGTGTTTTGCAAAAGCTTATGAAGTAGGAGAAACTATGACTCAATACAATGTAACGGGTATGAGCTGTGCCGCCTGTGTTGCCCGTGTTGAAAAGGCGGTATCAAAGATTGACGGAGTAAATTCCTGTTCCGTCAGTCTGCTTACAAATTCAATGAATGTTGACGGTTCAGCCGATTCGTCTGCAATTATAAATGCCGTGCAGAATGCCGGCTATGGTGCGTCTTTGAAAGGCAAAGAGAAAAAATCGCCCGATGCAGAGGATTCTCTCAAAGATACCGAAACACCCAAAATCAGAAAAAGACTTATCGCATCGCTCATTGTCCTTGCAGTGTTGATGTATTTTTCAATGGGACATATGATGTGGGGATGGCCGTTGCCGTCATTTTTTGATAACAACCATATTGCAATGGGACTTGTTCAGTTGATTTTGTCAGGCATAGTGATGGTGATTAATCAGAAATTTTTTGTCAGCGGATTCAAGGGGATTATCCGCCTTGCTCCCAATATGGACACGCTTGTTGCACTTGGTTCGGGCACAGCCTTTGTTTACAGCACAATTGCGTTGTTTATGATGACCGATGCACAGGTGAGAGGTGACTCGGCGGCGGTTATGTCGTATATGCATGAGTTCTATTTTGAATCAGCCGCAATGATTTTGGCACTCATCACAGTCGGTAAAATGCTTGAGGCTCACTCAAAGGGCAAAACTACTGACGCTATCAAAGGTTTGATGAAACTTGCACCAAAGACTGCTACGATTGTAGTTGACGGTGTTGAAAAAACTGTTCCGATAGAGCAGGTGAAAAAAGGCGATATATTCGCAGTTCGTCCGGGTGAGAGTATTCCTGTTGACGGAGTTGTTATTGACGGTGAAAGTGCCGTCAATGAATCAGCGCTGACGGGTGAAAGCGTTCCTGTTGACAAGCTTGTCGGCGATACGGTTTCAGCCGCAACAATCAATCAGTCGGGATATATCCGCTGTGAGGCTACGAGAATCGGCGAGGACACAACGCTGTCGCAGATTATTAAAATGGTCAGTGATGCGTCTGCCACCAAAGCACCTATCGCAAAAATTGCCGACAGGGTATCGGGTGTGTTTGTTCCCGCGGTAATCACAATTGCCGTGATTACTGCAATCGTGTGGCTGTTGCTCGGTCAAAGTGTAGGATTTTCGCTTGCAAGAGCCATTTCCGTTCTTGTAATCAGTTGTCCGTGTGCATTGGGACTTGCAACCCCTGTTGCGATTATGGTCGGCAACGGTGTCGGTGCAAAGAACGGAATCCTCTATAAAACCGCAGTTTCACTTGAAACAGCCGGCAGAATTGACACGGTTGTTCTTGACAAAACAGGCACGGTTACCAAGGGTGAACCCGCCGTTACCGATATCGTTACAGTCGAAAATATCTCGGAAACCGAGCTTTTGAAAACAGCCGTTGCTCTTGAAAAATCAAGCGAACATCCGCTTGCAAAGGCAATTGTAGTTTATGCAAATGACCGACATATTATCGGCGATGCCGTGACTGAGTTCAATGCCGTAACGGGTAACGGACTTACCGCAAAAATCGGTTCAGAAAGCGTTTACGGAGGCAATTACAGATATATTTCACAGTTTGCTGAAATTTCATCAGACGAAAAAGCAAAGGCTGAACAGCTTGCGGAAGAAGGCAAAACTCCGCTGTATTTCTGTAAAGGAAATAAATTTCTCGGTATTATTGCTGTTGCAGACATAATAAAAGAGGACGGTAAACAGGCTGTTAATGAACTCAAAAATATGGGTGTGCGTGTTGTAATGCTTACGGGCGATAACGAAAAAACCGCAAAAGCCGTTGCAAAAAATGCAGACATTGATGAAGTTGTTGCAGGAGTTCTTCCTGACGGCAAGGAAAAGAATGTAAAAGAACTGAAAAAATACGGCAAGGTTGCAATGGTCGGTGACGGCATTAACGATGCGCCTGCCCTCACAAGCGCAGACTTGGGTATTGCAATCGGAGCGGGAACGGATGTTGCAATTGATGCGGCAGATGTTGTACTCGTAAAGAGCCGCCTTGCAGATGTTCCTGCAACAATCAGACTCGGCAGAGCAACACTCCGTAACATTCACGAAAATCTTTTCTGGGCATTTATTTACAATGTAATCGGTATTCCGCTTGCCATGGGTGCATTTATCAATCTTTTCGGCTGGCAGTTAAATCCGATGTTCGGTGCGGCGGCAATGAGCCTTTCAAGCTTTTGTGTTGTAACAAATGCATTAAGACTTAATTTTGTTAAGGTTCACAGCTCAAAGCATGACAGAAAAATAAAACATAAAAATAAAAAGGAGAATAAAACCATGGAAAAAATAATGAAAATCGAAGGTATGATGTGTCCGCATTGCGAGGCAACAGTAAAGAAAACTCTTGAGGCAATTGACGGTGTTGAATCGGCAGAAGTAAGCCACGAGAAAGGCTCAGCCGTTCTTACAATGTCAAAAAATGTTGAAGATTCCGTTCTAAAAAAAGCTGTAGAGGACGCAGGCTACACAGTAAAATAAACGGTGTGCCACCGTTCTCAGTTCGTGAAGACAGTTTCGTATAGGCAAAGGTAAATATTCCCGAGCGTAACTTATAAATCAAATACAAAAATCAGCAGGACAACATAATTTTGTTGCCCTGCTTTTGCCTTGAATACTGATATTGAAAAATAATGACAATGTAATTACAATCTTCACGAGAGGGCGGCAATACACCGTAGCCGTATAAGAAAAAACGGAGTAACCAAAACCGATTACTCCGTAAATTCAATGTTAAATTACATTTTGTTTGCAAGGGCTCTTTCAAGCCAGATGTCTGCAATATCCATAGCAAGGAACAATCCCTTTTTCTCGCTTGACTTAACAAGCTGTTTTCTCGGTGAAAGATAAGGGTCTGTAGCCATTAACTGAACTGTTACCTTATCGGCAATCTCAGTTCCGTTGACATCCTTTTTACTTTTGATTTGCATTCTTATAACATACGGTTCTTCCATACTGCCGTAGTAAATCTCGTCATTGCAACGAACGAGCGGTCTGCCCTTGTAAGTCGAAAATTTCTTTTCGGTCTTTTTGGTATCTGCCACAAGGCATCATCCTTTCTTAAACATTAAGATACGATTTTACCAGTGCTTCAAGTAGGTCGTCACGGTCGATCTTGCTGATGATGTTGCGAGCGTTATTATATGTTGTAATATAGGTCGGATCCTCGCTTAAAATATATCCCACAATCTGATTAATAGGGTTATATCCTTTTTGGCGGAGGGCATCATAAACGATTGTAAGCCCTGCTTTTATCTGGTCATCTTTTTCCTCACCAAGAGAAAAAATCATTGTTTTATCCAACATACTGAAACACCTCCTATTCTGCTACTATACCATATTTCAAAGTAAATTTCAAGCACTTTTTAATAAATATGCCTAATTTATGTTATTTCAATGTCAAAAACATTGCTTTGTGTGATAAAACAGCAGTAATATTTTTTAATTTTATCTTATGCTTGCCAGATTATGTCACAAAAAGGGGACGGAAAAACCGCCCCCATAATTTTTAGCCTCTGAGCTTTACTCCGTTTTCAGAAAGATTTGAAATTATCTTGTCCATAATCTTCTGAACCTCGGCTGATGAAAGTGTTCTTTCATTTGATGAGAACTCAAAGCGGATTGTTACGCTGTGAACTGTATCTGTGTCATATGTGTCAACAATCTTTGTGCTTTTGAGAATCTCTCCGCCTTCGTTTTTCCAACACTCTGCAAGGTGTGAGAAGAACATTCCCTGAGGAACTTCAACGCTGATGTCGTAGTCCATCGGCGGGAACTTTGACGGTTCGTTATAAACAATCGGAGCGGCCTCTGTGTTTGCATAAGCGTTCACATCAATTTCTGCAAATACAATTGCGGCTTTTTTGTCAATCTTCTTGTTTACTGTCGGATGAACAATGCCGATTGTACCGATGTTCCTGCCGTCAAGGCATACCGAATAGAGGTTTACGGGGTGTTCGTAGCTGTGAGTCGGTTCAGCCTTTTCAAATGTGAGAGCCTTGTGCTTGATTTCATCCGTTACAACGGCGAGAATGTCACGGAGTTCAAAATAAATGTCCTTAACATTTCTTGTCTTGCTGTAAAGTGTGATTGCAAGCTTTTTGTTTTCAATGCAAAGACCGTTTTCATCAAGACCGTTTACAACTCTGCCGATTTCAAAAATACCGAAATCGTTTGAGAATGAAAGGTTTGATTTAATCTGACAAAGCTGTGTGGGAACAATTGAATTTCTTAATGTTTCAATATTCGGGTTAGTTGCGTTTGCAAGCTTAACATTATCCTCAACAGGAATGTCAATTGCCTTGAGTTCATCGTTGTATGCCCATACATATGAGTGAAGCTCGTGGAGATTGTATCTCTTAACGAGCATATCCTTGATTTTGTTTTCCGTAGTTTTAACAACGCTTGCTCTTACGGGATAGAGCGGAGAGCGTGTTGTGTGAATTTCAAAGTTGTCATAGCCGTAAATACGGGTGATTTCTTCAATGATGTCAGCCTTGATTGTAACATCCTTTGTTGCTCTCCAGCTTGGAACCGTTACGCTGAAGTTATCGTTGTTGAGCTCCACCTTAAAGCCGAGGCTTTCGAGTGTTGCAACAATTCTGTCGTTGCTGATTTCGATGCCTGTGTAGCGGTCAACAAAGTTTTTGTCAAAGTCAAGAACAACTGTGTCATACCTGAATGCGTACTCGTCTGTGAGCGAAGAAACAACCTTGATGTCGCTGTCATACTTTTTGAGAAGATATACAAATCTTGCAATTGCAGTAACAGTCATTTCAGGATCAAGACATTTTTCATATCTCATTGATGCGTCTGTTCTGTGAGCAAGTCTTACTGTTGACTTTCTTACGGAAACTGCGTTGAATGTTGCGGATTCAAGTGTGAGAGTAGTTGTATCGTCAACAATTTCCGAATCAAGACCGCCCATGATGCCGGCAATTGCTACAGGAGTGTTGCCGTTGCAAATCATAAGTGTGTTTTCGTCAATGTTTCTTTCAACACCGTCAAGTGTTTTGAAAGTGAAAGGCTTGTCAAAACGCTTGATTCTGATTTTTTCAACCTTTCTTGAATCGAAAGCGTGCATCGGCTGTCCCATTTCAAGCATAAGGTAGTTTGTAAGGTCGGCAAGATAGTTTATTGCTCTCATACCGCAGTAAAAAAGACGGATTCTCATATTTACGGGGCTTACATTGCGGTTGATGTTCTCAATCTGTAAGCAGCTGTATCTCTGACAGAGAGTGTCCTCAATCTTCATATCAATCTTTTTAAGACCGTCATATGCCTTTAAATCGTCAAGGTCAAGAGGTTTAAGCTCTCTGCCTGCAAGTGCGGCAAATTCTCTTGCAATTCCGTAGTGTCCCCAAAGGTCGGGACGGTTTGTAAGCGACTTGTTATCAACCTCAAAAACGATATCGTCAATTTCATAAATGTCTTTAAGGTCTGTGCCGTTTTTAACATCATCTGTAATTTCCATGATGCCGGAGTTGTCATCGCTGATACCGATTTCAGCCTCACTGCAGCACATACCGTTTGATGTAAAGCCGGCAAGAGGTCTTGGTGTAATCGTGATTTCGCCGATTTTAGCGCCAACCTTTGCAAAAGCGGTTTTAAGACCGACTCTTACATTCGGAGCACCGCAGACAACATCAATAAGTTCATCTTCGCCTGCATCAATTTTGAGGAGATGAAGTTTCTTTGAATCGGGATGATTTTCAACCGACTTAATTTCACCTACAACAATACCGCTGATTTCACTGCCCTTGCGGAGAATATCGTTTTCAACCTCGGCTGTGGAAAGAGAAAATTTGCGGATAAGTTCAATTTTATCAAGACCGCTCAAATCAACAAAGTCCTGAATCCAGTTCATAGATAAAAACATTTTGTATCTCCTCTCTTATTCGTCATCAGTAAACTGTGAAAGTGCTTTAAGACTGCCGCTGTTAAGGTCACGGATATCCTTGATTCCGTACTTCATCATTGCAAGTCTTGTAAGACCGAGACCAAACGCAAAGCCTGTGTATTTTTCGGGATCAATTCCGCCCTCACGCAGAACATTGGGATGAATCATACCGCAGGGGCATAGTTCAAGCCAACCGCTGTGCTTACATGACGGACAACCCTCGCCGCCGCAGATAAGACAGCTGATGTCGAGTTCAAAACCCGGTTCAACGAACGGGAAAAAGCCGGGGCGAAGTCTTACCTTGATATCCTTTTTGAATACCTCGGAAAGCATTGTTTTCATAAAGTAGATAAGGTTTGAAATTGAAATGTCCTTGTCAACCATAACGCCTTCCATCTGGAAAAATGTGTTTTCGTGACAAGCATCCGTTGCCTCATTTCTGAAGCATCTGCCGGGGAAGATGGCTTTTATAGGTGTGCCGTTTTCAATAAGTCCCTTGCCGTACTTTTTAAGAATTGCGTTCTGTGCGGCTGATGTGTGTGACTTTAAAAGCTGACCGTTGTCAAGGTAGTAAGTGTCCTGCATATCTCTTGCGGGGTGGTGCTTCGGAATGTTAAGAGCCTCAAAGCATTCGTAGTCGGTTACGATTTCGGAGTAGTCCTCAATGTTAAATCCCATTGATGAGAAAATCTTTTCGCATTCTCTCTGAACAAGGGTGATTGGGTGATAAGAACCCCTTGCAAGTGCAACAGGCGATGTAATGTCAAACTGCGGCATCAAGGCGATTTCACGCTGAATTTCCTTTTCTTTAAGTTCCGCAAGTCTTTCTTCAATAAGCTGTGCGGCCTGTGCCTTGAGCTTGTTTACCTCAGCACCGAAAGTTTTTCTTTCCTCGTTGGGAAGGTCTTTCATACCCTTTAAAAGAGCCGTGATACTGCCCTTTTTGCCAAGATAAGAAACTCTGATTTTATCAAGGTCGGTCAAATCTTGTGTTTCGCCGAGTCTTGACTTGATTTCGTCTTTTAAACTTAATAATTTCTCGTTCATAAATTACCTCCGTAAAAATAATAAAGCCCTGCGTAAAATCAATTACGCAGGGACGAAATAATCCGTGGTACCACCCTGATTTTTGCATCAAAGCAAACACTCCCGAAAGCAGACACTTTCACAACCTGTAACGGAGTCAGCCGTTGAGATCTACTGAAAATTTCAACCTCACCACTCGGAAGGGAACTTCACACCTGCAACACCGTTGTATGCTTTCAGCCTCGGCACACATTCTCTTTGACGGTATCACGCAAACGCTACTTTCTTCGTCATCATGTTATCTTTTTCTATGATAACACCAAAACATTTTTTTTGCAAGAGTTTTTGTATCTTTTGTTGAAAAATACAACAGCCTGTGATATCATATGAAATATCAATCATAAAGGAGAAAATACATTGAATAATTTTAACGAACAGGTTGTAAGACGGGTTAACAAACCTAAAAATCTGATTATAAAAATTGTTTCGGTGCTTTTGCTTATTTTAGTGCCGACAACATTGTTTTTACTTGCTTTTGCAACAATTGCATATCTTATCTATGTGGCTTTTTTCGTGTTTATAGGCGGAATTTATGTTGTTTGGTATGTGTTCAGTATTCAGAAGGTCGATTTTGAATATTCGGTTTCGGGCAATGAGCTTGAAATTGCAAAGGTTGTTGCATTGCGCAAAAGAAAAACCATGTGCAAGGTTCAGATTAACGAGATTGAAAGACTTGAAAAAGACGATACCGAAATCAAGAAGATGAGATTTCTCAAAACTTTTATCGCCGCAAGAGATATTGACTCCAAGGACGAAAACTATTTTGCTGTTTTCAACAGTCCTGCATACGGCAGATGTCTTCTCGTTTTTACTCCGAACGAGGATATTCTCAACGGTATGAAACCGCACCTCAACAAGAATATTGTGGTTCAGTTATTCTATAAAAGAAAAATGAGTTGATTGTATGACAGTAACAGATGTAAATGTTGTAAAAAGTGCAATTTTTGAACGCCCCGATGATGCAAACAAGGGAACTCTGGGTTCATTGCTCTGCGTTTGCGGAAGCTACGGAATGGCAGGGGCGGCGGTTATGTCGGCAAAGGGTGCGTTAAGAACGGGCATAGGTCTTGCAAAATGTGCCTTGCCGAGAAGCATTTACCCGATTGTTGCCCAAACGATTCTTGAGAGCGTTTACTATCCTCTCAGCGAAAATGCAGACGGCAGAATTGCAAAGGTAAATGTTCCGTTTTTAGTCAGCGAATCGTGCAAATCCTCTGCAACTCTTGTCGGTTGCGGACTCGGTGTGTGTGACGATACATTAAAAATTGTATTTTCTTTAATAGAAAATTCCACAACACCGCTTGTGCTTGACGCAGATGCACTCAATTGTGTTGCAAAACAGCCTGAAATTCTTTTAAGGAAAAAATCACCGATTATAATTACTCCTCACCCGGGTGAAATGTCAAGACTTACAGGTCTTGCAACTCCGCTTGTAAATGCGGAAAGGGAGAGAGTTGCCCTTGATTTTGCTCAAAAGTACGGTGTTGTAACCGTTCTCAAAGGTGCAGGCACGGTAATTGCCTCGCCAAACGGCAAGGTGCTTGTGAACCCTACAGGCAATTCAGGCATGGCAACAGGCGGCAGCGGTGATGTGCTTGCAGGAATGACCGCATCAATTCTTGCACAGGGCGCAAGTGCGTTTTCATCAGCCGCAGCGGCAGTATATCTTCACGGTCTTGCAGGCGACATTGCCGCCGAAAAATACGGCAAAATTTCAATGCTCCCCACAGACCTGATAAATTGTATCCCACTTGCGTACAAGCGTTGCGGTTTTTGATTTAAAATACAAGTAGAAACAGGAATCTTTTTGCGAAAAAAGTTTTGAAAATGATGACGATTTTGTAGAGGCGGATATTATCCGTCCGCAAGTAACAGCACAAAATTTATATTAAGTCAGATTATAAATGTCACAAATTTACTTTTATGCAGTAGTGTTAGGTAATGTTTTGCATATAACTTTGTTTATGGAGGCGAATAAAAATGATGCCAACAAGAGCGAAAGCTGAAAAAATATTAGAAGAAGCCGGACAATGTAATTTTGGTCCTTGGGTAAATCACAGTCGCATTACAGCAAAATGCGCTGAAAAGATTGCGGAATTATGTGAAGATTTGGATTCGGAAAAGGCATACATATTAGGGTTACTCCATGATATTGGCAGAAAGTTCGGTGTTAGGCATTTAGGTCATGTTTCTGACGGATATAAATATATGATGTCATTGGGATATGATGAGGTCGCAAAAATTTGCCTGACACATTCGTTTAATAATTCAACCGTAAAGGAATACATTGGTAAATTCGATGTTTCTAATGAAGAACTTGAATTGATAGAAACTGCTCTTGCTAAAGTGAATATGGATGATTATGACAAATTAATTCAGTTATGCGATGCGTTGGCAGGCAGTGACGGTGTGTTGAATATTGAAGATCGTATGAGAGATGTAAAACAAAGATATGGTTATTACCCACAAGAAAAATGGAATTCAAACATAAGATTAAAAAATTATTTTGAGAAAAAAACAGGAAATAATATATACAAAACAGTTAATCAATCGTAAGTTAAATTGTTCTTTATAAGAATAAAAAGCGTTGTGGATTTTGATTTAAAATACAAGTAAGAAACAGGAATCTTTTTGCGATAAAAAGTTGTCAAAATGATGACGATTTTGAAAGGAGTAATGATGAAGAAAATTTTATGTTTAGTTATGTGTGTATTTCTTGTTATCGGTTTGAGTGCCTGCGGAGGAGATAGCGGAGGAGATATAAGCAAAGTGAAGACTCACGATGTGGATTCTGAAATCTATTCCGCAGATGATATTAACTCTGCTGTTGATACTATTGAAAAAGAGTTCGACGCCAATTGGAACGGCTGTACCCTCACGGAAATTTATTATGCAGGAGATGATTACTGCACCGATTTTCAGGAATTTGCCGACAGGAACAATGCAGATGAAGTTATTGTGCTGTTATCTTCATTTGATGTTGATTCATCAGGCGGCGACGGATCATTAAATCCGAATTCCGCATATAATAACTGGAACTGGATTTTAGTCAGGACAAAAGGCGGAAAATGGCAGCATATTGACCACGGATATTAAGATAAAATGCATTAATCACTTATTTGTACAATGTATTAAAAAATTCACGGGACATATAATGTATCGGGAGGTGTCTTATGGCACGGAAAATCTTGATTGCATTATGTGTCCTTTTTGTTATGCCTGTTTTTGTCATTACGGGGTGTGATGAAGTGCAGGAAAATCTTTCTCCGAAATCTTCGTTTATTGCCGATTTCAGCTGTGAATACAGAAAAATGAACATTACGGGAAAGCTGTCGGCAAGCGGCAAAAAGCTCATCAATATTTCGCTTGATTCTCCGAACACGGTCAGCGGTTTGTCGGTTACATATAAGGGTTCTGATCTTGAAATTTCAAGGGAGAATATGATTTGCTCCGCCGATGAAGCGTACATTCCCGAAAGCAGTTTCCCGAATATTACAAAAGAAATTTTATACGGAATTGCAGACGGAAGGGCGGTTTTTGAGGGGAAGTGCGAAGATGTGTGTACATACAGACTTGATTCAGCGTTCGGCAAAGCTGTTGTCAGCACAAATTCAAAGGGCTGTATAAGCAAAATCAGCGTTGACAGCGAAGATTACGAAATGGTGCTTTCCAATGTGAAAGATGCAAACGGCTGAACCGATTCACAAATTTTACGCTCAAAAATATTATGTAATAGCTGTATAAAAGCTTTTGGAAAGGCAAAAATACAAGTAAACAATTATTTGGAGCGTGAAAGCCTTGAATATACGAAGAGGAGATATCTATTATGCCGACCTGAGTCCCGTTGTAGGCTCTGAGCAGGGCGGAATCAGACCTGTGCTTATTGTTCAGAATAATGTCGGCAACCGATTCAGTCCGACTGTAATCGCCGCCGCAATTACAAGTCAGCAGTCAAAGGCGAATTTGCCTACCCACATTCCATTGCACGCCGACAGCTCGGGACTTGCCAAAGACAGCGTTGTTTTGCTTGAACAGGTACGAACAATCGACAAAAAACGGCTCAAAGAAAAAATGGGTACTGTTGATGAAAATTCTATGAACGAAATAAATAACGCAATATCAATCTCGTTCGGTCTTAACGCATAATTCCGCATTACATACGGATAATGCTACAAAAGAAAATAAACAGACAACAAAACGGTCGGTTCAGCTTGAGAAAAACTCCAAGCCAACCGACCGTTGTTTGTTGTGTCACTTTACTTCTATGCTACATTATAAGCATATATGTAGCACGAAAGTAAACTTATTATTCTGAAAAAGAGTTAAAAATCATCTTTTCCCTGCATAGACATTTTTTATGTTTCTTTCGGAATATTGAATTAGGTTGAACAGTGACGGGGCGTCTTTTTCAAAGCATACCGAAATAACATCGGGAGAGAGGGTGAGGGTAAGCTCATCAGTTTCGATAAGTTCGTTGATGATTTCAAGGTCAAGAATCATTGATGCGTCCGTGAGATTTCTGTAGCGGTTCTTATCAAGCGAAAACATAGTTTGCGAGTTATTTTTTTCGGAATTATAAATTGTGCGGAAAATTACATATTCGGCACTCATAAGGTAGTTGCTGACTGCGTTTGTAAGGTGCTTGTTGCCGATTTTTGCAAGCAAATCGTAGATTACCGAGGTGGTGTTCATCAAAAGACTGCGGTTTATTTTATTGATCATACTGCCTTTTTCGGTATTGATGACAACCTCTTTTTCGGCAGCCTCAAAAGGATCGGCTGTGAAATTTCTCTGTACGGTTCTGCCGAGAAGATAATCGGTTGAAACACCGTAGTATTCGGCTGTTTTTACGAGAAAATCAAGACCGCATTCACGGATTCCCTTTTCATAATGTGACAAAAGTGCCTGCGAAATTCCCATGTCGCCTGCAACCTGTTTTTGACTCAAACCTCTTTCCTTACGAAGAAATGTTATAATTCTCGGAAAATCTTTGTTCAAGACTTGACACCTCATTTTTAAAGATAGTATAATCTTAGTGCAGATTTTCAACCTTTTGAGGTTGAAATCGCATAAATTGCAATCTATCGCAAATTATGCTCCTTGCAAGCAAAGCAGAATTTGCTCTGATTTAAATATAGTGCATAGTCAGTGCATTGAAAGCATTTACAGCAATATATTTTATATACAGACAGTATAATACAAAATTTACTTTTTGTAAATAATTAAGTGCCGATTTGCTGAAAGTCGGTTTATGGGAGAAGTTATGAAATCATACATAATTCATTTTATAAGACACGGTTCGATTGATGATACACTTGCGGGGAAATATATCGGAACAACAGACGCTCCGCTTTCCGACAGGGGAAGAATGGATTTGAGAAAACTCGATTATGAGTATAAATATCCGGGTACGCAGGTTGTGTTCACAAGTCCGTTAAAGCGTTGTACCGAAACCGCAAAAATTCTTTATCCCGAACAAAATCCGCTTGTTATCGACAACCTTTCCGAATGTAATTTCGGAGAATGGGAGGGCAAAACAGCCGATGAGCTGAAAAACGATCCCGATTTTGAAAAGTGGCTCGCAGGCGATTCTTCCGTAAAACCTCCGAGGGGGGAGAGCAATGCCGATTTTACACGCAGAGTATGCAAAATGTTTGAAAGCATTGTTGAGGGTCTTATGAAAACAGGCACAACCGAAAGTGTAATTGTCACTCACGGCGGTGTTATTATGACCTTGCTTGCAGTTTACGGACTTCCGCAGGCAAAGCCGTTTGAATGGACAATGGACAACGGTTTCGGTTATTCACTCAGAGTTACTCCCGTACTTTGGCAGAGGGATAAAGTCTGCGAAGTTTTTCAGACGATTCCGCTTCCGTCGGATAATGACTGATTTTTTGAAACTTTGGCAGAATTGTAGCACAGTTTACAATCTTTTGCCGTATATTGTGTAATAATATTCATTAGCAAACAATTGATTAAGGAGATATATAAAATGGCAGATTATAAAATTACTCTTTTAAAGGGCGACGGTATCGGCCCTGAAATCGTAAATCAGGCTGTAAAGGTTCTTGATTGTGCCGCTGAAAAATTCGGTTTTGGCGTTACATATGACGAGGCACTTCTCGGCGGCTGTGCTATTGACGCAACAGGCGTTCCGCTCCCAGATGAAACAGTTGCAAAGTGTAAGGCATCGGACAGCGTGCTTCTCGGTGCGGTAGGCGGTCCTAAGTGGGATTCACAGCCCGGTAACAACCGTCCCGAGGCAGGACTTCTCGGCATCAGAGGCGCACTCGGACTTTTCGCAAATCTTCGTCCGTCGGTTATTTTCGGACCGCTCAAGAGTGCATCACCTATCAAGGATGAAATCATCGGCGGCAATCTTGATGTTATGATTGTTCGTGAGCTTACAGGCGGTATCTACTTCGGCGAAAGAGGCAGAAAAGAAGTCAACGGTCAGCCTGCGGCTTGGGATACGGAAATGTACACAATCGGTGAGGTTGAGAGAATTGCAAGAGTTGCTTTTGACCTTGCTATGAAGAGAAATAAAAAGCTCACAAGCGTTGATAAGGCAAATGTTCTTGAGTCTTCAAGACTTTGGAGAGAAACAGTTAAGAGAGTTGCCGAGGATTATCCCGAGGTTGAGCTTAATCATATGTATGTTGACAACTGCGCTATGCAGCTTGTAAGAAATCCCCGTCAGTTTGATGTTATTCTCACATCAAATATCTTCGGTGATATTCTTTCTGACGAGGCATCAATGATTGCAGGTTCAATCGGTATGCTCGCATCTGCAAGCCTTTCAGGCAGCAAGCTCGGTCTTTATGAGCCTATCCACGGTTCTGCTCCTGACATTGCGGGTCAGAATATCGCAAATCCGCTTGCTACAATTCTTTCTGTTGCAATGATGCTCCGTTATTCGCTTGATCAGAGCGAGGCGGCAGACGCAATTGAGGCAGCTGTTGCAAAGGTTCTTGAAACCTACCGTACGCCCGATATCTATGAAGAGGGTTTCACAAAGGTTGGCTGTGACGAAATGGGCGACCGTGTTTGTGAAGCACTTTAATTGGTGAACGGTATGCAGCTTTTCGATATGCACTCTCATATTCTTCCGGGTATAGATGACGGTGCAAAAACGGTTGAGGACAGTCTGGAGTTGCTCTCCTGTCTTAAAAATCAGGGAGTAACGAATATTTGTCTTACACCTCATTTTTATACAAATGAAATCAGCCTTGAAGATTTTATTGCCGAGAGGGCGGAAAAGTTTGAAAAATTCAAGCCGCACATTCCGAACGGTATGAATATCGTTCTCGGAACAGAGGTTTATGTTACAAAGTATCTTTTCAACAATGAAAATATCAAAGGTATAAACTACGGAAATTCAAACTATATTCTCACTGAGTTTCCGTATAATGCAACATTTTCGGACAATTCGTATGAAATGCTCGACAGGCTTATGAGCGAACAGGGACTTATTCCCGTAATTCCTCATGTTGAGCGTTACAGCTTTCTTGTTGACAATCCTGATGTGATTGAAGATTTAAAACGGCTCGGTGTTGTTATTCAGACAAATATCTCAAATTACACAAAGAAAGCTCCGATGATGAAACGCCGCAGAATGTTAAAGCTTGTAAGTGCAGGGCTTATCGACATTATCGGTACGGACGCACATTCACTCAATCATAATACACCTGAGCTTTATTCCGATGCAATCGAATGTATTGCTAAAAAATGCGGTCGGCAGGCGGTTGACAGATTGATGAAAAACAGCGAAAAAATCTTCAATGCCGCAATCGGCTGATATATTGCAAAAATAATAATCGCACAAATAAAAAACGATTGATTTCCTTTCGGATTTCAATCGTTTTTTTGTGCAACTAATCCCACGGTATAATCGGGAACGGCACAAAAATGCCCGACTTTTACGCAGTCGGGCAGATGTATGATTTTAAGTTAATCAGCCTTCACAGCCACAGCTGTCACATTCGGGAACATTGCCCACGATTGGCTCGGGATCAACGCCTCTTCTTTTGTAGTAGTCCGAAACGGCTGCCTTGATTGCCTGTTCTGCAAGAACAGAGCAGTGAACCTTGACAGGCGGAAGTCCGTCAAGAGCCTCCATAACCGCCTTGTTTGTGAGCTTGAGAGCATCATTGATTGACTTGCCCTTGATAAGCTCCGTTGCCATACTGCTTGTTGCAATAGCCGCACCGCAGCCGAATGTTTTAAATTTTACATCTGTGATGATATCGTTATCAACCTTAATGTACATTTTCATAATATCGCCGCATTTTGAGTTACCGACCTCGCCGATGCCGTCTGCGTTTTCAATTTCGCCTACATTTCTCGGATTAGCGAAATGATCCATTACTTTTTCCGAATAAGCCATTTTAATCCTCCTGAATATATTGCTGCCGAATATCTATTCAATTCTATACGAATTTTAACGGGTTGTCAATCAACCCTGAGCTTCCTGCTTTTTAATCTTTTCCCAAAGAGGTGACATACTTCTGAGGTACGAAACAATTTCGGGAACGATTTCAAGAATATAATCAATATCTTCCTCTGTATTGTCGTCAGAGAATGAAAGACGCATACTGCCGTGAGCAATTTCGTGGGGAAGACCGATTGCAAGAAGTACATGACTCGGATCAAGACTTCCCGATGTACAAGCAGAACCCGATGATGCCGAAACACCCTTGAGGTCAAGTCTTAAAAGAAGGCTTTCACCCTCAATACCCTCAAAGCACATATTGACATTGCCGGGGAGTCTGTGAACTCTGTCACCGTTGATTCTTGAACGCTCAATTTTTAAAAGACCGTCGATAAGTCTGTCACGCATCTTTTCAAGCTTTGCGTTTCTTTCGTCCATACCGTCAACTGCAAGCTGAAGTGCGGCATCAAGACCGACAATACCTGCAACATTTTCGGTACCGGCACGCTTGTTCCTCTCCTGAGCACCGCCGCAGATGAGGTTTTCAATTCTTACGCCTTTTCTGATGTAGAGAAGACCGCAGCCCTTCGGTCCGTGGAGCTTGTGTGCTGTCATTGAAAGAAGGTCAATATTTTCTTTCTGAACATCAATCTTCACATAACCTGCCGCCTGAACTGCGTCTGTGTGGAAAAGAACACCGTGCTTTCTGCAAATTGCACCGATTTCGGAAATCGGCTGAATTGTACCGATTTCGTTGTTTGCATACATAATCGAAACTATAGCCGTATCCTCACGAATTGCATTTTCAACATCCTCGGGATGAACGATACCGTTTTCGTAAACATCAAGATAAGTAACCTCAAAGCCTTCCTTTTCAAGAGCCTCACATGTGTGAAGAATAGCGTGATGCTCAAATTTTGAAGTAATGATGTGCTTTTTGCCCTTTGCCTTTAGAGCGTGACAAACACCCTTGAGTGCCCAGTTGTCGGATTCACTTCCGCCTGAGGTAAAGTAAATTTCATTCGGGTTAGCCGCACCGAGATTCTTTGCAATGTTTTCTCTTGCAGTTTCTACGGCAGCCCTTGCCTTTGCACCGATTGTATAAATGCTTGACGGGTTTCCGTAAACCTCGGTGAGGTATGGCATCATTTTTTCAAGCACCTTCGGCGAAAGTGCTGTAGTAGCCGAGTTGTCGGCATAAACATATCTCATTTTATATCCACCTTTATATTAGTTTATTGTTATGCAAATTGTTTTGCGGCTGCAACAGCAAGTCGGTCGCAACGCTCGTTTTCGGGATGACCTGCGTGTCCTTTTACCCACATAATTTCAACCTCGTGAGTATCATACAGGGTAAGAAGCCTGTCCCAAAGTTCGGGGTTCAAAGCCTTTTCTTTTTTATTACGCATCCAGTTGTTTGCTTTCCACTTTTTAGCCCAGCCGAGTTTTAGTGCATTGCAAACATACTGCGAGTCGCTGTAAAGCGTTACCTTGCACGGTTCTTTGAGCAGAGCAAGTGCATTGATAACAGCCGAAAGCTCCATACGGTTGTTGGTTGTGTTTGCCTCACCGCCTGAAATTTCCTTTTCGTGACCGTTATACCTTAAAACAGCACCCCAACCGCCGGGACCGGGATTTCCGCTGCAAGCACCGTCTGTAAAAATTTCAACTTGTTTCAAAAATAATTCTCCTTTAATTCAGAGTGTACTAATTATTCAAAATATTAAAATCCGCACTATAGATTATAATACGCTGAAACGACAATTGCAACCCATTATTTGATATAATTCTGATAACTTTGGTAGGTGTTTGAACAAATTTTGAAATTTATACATAATATTGCAATTAAAAAAATCGCTTACGGGTTTTATTTTACGGAAATTTCAAATTTTTATGCATAAAATTGCCTTTGTTATGCGGATTGCAAGCCTTGGATTTTGTGTTTGTTATGAAAATTTCTTGACATTACAGTAGGATATGCGGTAAAATAAAATGAAAAACTATGATAGGGTAGCTATGTGTTGCCATAATTACGGGAATAAAATTCGTATATTTTGCGGATATTATTATAAATACAGATGTTCACCGTTATCAGAACGGAGAATTTATTTTATAAATAAATTAAGACCTCACGGGCGCTCAGAGGTCTTTGATATATTTATTTTTCTTTTATTCAGTACATATTTCAGAAAACGGAGGTAGATTTGTGAGTACAGAAAAGAGAAACGAAAACTTTATGCTTAAACAGTCAAGGTACTCAAAAGGCAAAAAGAATGTGAAGCAATACTCTAAAAATAATGCTTCAAAAAAGAGCGGTTCGGGTAAAAATTCCTACAACGCTTACTATAAGAAAAATGATGACGGATTTCAGCCGAAATCGAACGGAAAGTCAAATTACGGCAAAAAGAAATATATGTCAAAGTCAAAGGGTTATCCAAAAAAGAATGCTCAGAAGCCGTCAATTAAGATTGCATTTCTCGGCGGTCTTAACGAAATAGGTAAGAACATCACCCTTGTTGAATGTGAAAACGATATAATCATCATCGACTGCGGCATGGCATTTCCTGACGGGGATATGCTCGGCGTTGACCTTGTAATTCCGGATTTCACATATATTGAACAGAATGCCGACAGAGTTAAGGGTATTATCCTTACACACGGACATGAGGACCATATCGGCGGTTTGCCTTTTCTTCTTTCAAAGGTGAATGTTCCGATTTACGGTACACCGCTTACGCTTGGTCTTGTAGGCAACAAGCTCAAGGAGCATAGTCTTTACAATCAGTCTCAGCTTAATGTAATAAATGCAGGTCAGTCAATAAAGCTCGGTTGTATGAAGATTGACTTCATTCATGTAAACCATTCGATTCCCGATGCTGTTGCTTTTGCAATTCACACTCCGGGCGGTACTATTGTTCACACGGGCGACTTCAAGATTGACTGCACACCTATCACGGGTGATATGATTGACCTTTCAAGCTTTGCAAGAGTGGGTGACGAAGGTGTTCTTGCACTTCTTTCGGAGAGTACAAATGCCGAAAGACCCGGATACACCCCTACGGAAAGAACCGTATCCGACAGCCTTGACAATCTTTTCAAGAGTGCGGAAAATTACAGAATTATAATTGCAACTTTTGCATCAAATGTAAACCGTGTTCAGCAGATTATTGACTGTGCAGAAAAGTACGGAAGGAAGGTTGCTTTTTCGGGCAGAAGTATGGTCAACTATATGGATGTTGCACAAAAGCTCGGATATCTTCATCTTCCCGAAAATATTCTTATCGATATTGATATGCTCGACAAGTATATGCCGCAGCAGGTTGTTCTTGTTACAACAGGCAGTCAGGGTGAGCCAATGAGCGCACTTTCAAGAATGGCATATTCAGACCACCGCAAGGTAATGGTCGGTGAGGGTGATTTCATCATAATTTCAGCCAATCCGATTCCCGGTAATGAGAAAACAGTCGGCAATGTTGTTGACGAACTTCTTAAAAAGGGTTGTAAGGTAATTTATGAGTCAATGTATGAAGTTCATGTTTCAGGTCATGCCTGTCAGGAGGAACTCAAAATCATGCAGAAGCTTGTAAAGCCAAAGTATTTTATCCCTGTTCACGGCGAACAGAAACACCTCAGAAAACATGCCGACCTTGCAATGTTTCTCGGTATGGAACGCAAGAACATTTATATCGGTGATGTCGGAAGTGTTCTTGAAATCAACGAGGATTATATGAAAGAGCTTCCGCCTGTTCAGGCAGGCAAGGTGTTCGTTGACGGTCTTGGCGTTGGTGATGTCGGAAGTATCGTTCTTCGTGACAGAAAGCACCTCGGACAGGACGGACTTATCATTATTGTTGCTTCTCTTGATGTTTATGACGGTCATGTTATCAGCGGTCCCGATATTGTTTCAAGAGGATTTGTATATGTTCGTGAGAGCGAAAGACTTCTTGAAGAGGTCAAGCAGACCGCTCTTGCAATTCTTGAGGATTGTGCAGAGAATAATGTTCACGAATGGGGCATTATTAAGAACAGAATCAAGGATGATGTTTCAAAACTTATCGGTCAGCGTACAAGGAGAGCTCCGATGATTCTTCCTATTCTTCAGGAGGTTTAAGTTTTATTCGCTGATTTATTTTTTGCTATTTTGTTATTAACAGAGGTTTGACATGAGAAAAAGAAATTGGACGCTTACACCGTGGTTCATAATTTTTTCGGTGATAATGTTTGCCATGGCTGTTGTCAGCTATGACTATTCGCCTGTTGTGTTCTATATCGAACTTGGTGTGTCTGTTCTTTCCTTAGCCGTTGTGCTTATAACTTCATTGCGATTTACAAGCTATGTAAAAAGTACGGTAAAAAATATAGTCGGAAGTATAAAGGGTATTAACGAAGATTACCTTGAAAAATTCAGTTGCCCTGTTGCCGTTATAGGCAGACAGGGTGACATTGTATGGTGCAATTCACGATTTCGCAAGGCTATGTGCGGCGGAAAGGGCGCAGAGGGCGATAATATCAAAGCCTACCTTTCGGGAAAAGAAATTGACTGTCTGAAAAAGGGTGAGGGCTGTGATGTTGCCATTGACGGCAGAGAATACACGGTTTATTGCCGTTCTACAGGCGAGGGCGCTGTCTGTGAATTTATCGAAAACACCTATTACAAGCAGATTACAAGGGAATATCTTGCTTCCAAGCCGTGCGTTGCGATTGCCGTTTTTGATAATGCAGAGGACTTTTCCGATAACTCGGACGAGTCGTTTTCCGAGGCAATGCTCGATATTGAAGTTTGCCTGCAAAAGTGGGCTGAGCAGTATTCGGCTCTTTACAAAAAAATCGGCAACAACCGTTATATGATAATTTTCAGAGATGCCGATGTTGAAAAAATGGCAGCCGATAAGTTCCCAATTCTTAAAACTATCCGAGGAATCACGATAAACAACCACAGTGCGTCAATCTCGGTAGGTCTTTGCCGAGGTTATAATAACATCAAAGAGAGCGAGCTCAACGCAAGGAAAGCCCTTGAAATGGCACTGGGCAGAGGCGGCGATCAGGTTGCTGTCATTAAAAAAGACAATACATATGAGTTCTTCGGCGGAAAGGTTGCCGCAGCGGAAAAGGCAAGCAAGGTGCGTATGAGAGTTATTGCAAACGCAATCAGCCGTGTTGTTGCCGACTGCGACAAGATCTTTATTATGGGACACAAGTTTTCCGACCTTGACTGTGTAGGTGCGGCAATCGGACTTCAATGCATAATGGAGAAAACTTTCAAGCGTTATTCAAAGGTTGTCATTAACCGAGAAACCTCAATGGCAAAACAGCTCATTGAATATACTGATGAAAAACTCGACACAGATATATTCATTTCTCCGGAAGCCGCTCTTTCGGGACTTACCCAGAAGTCGCTTCTCATTATAGTTGATACGCACCTAAAGCGTTCTCTTGAAAGTACAGAACTCTACGAAAAATGTAAAAAGGTTATCATTATCGACCACCACAGAAAGGCGGTTGATTACATAAACAACGCTCTTGTGTTCTGTCACGAACCCTCGGCGTCTTCAACCTGTGAAATGTGCAGTGAAATAATCAGCTGTCTTGATGATTCTCCGCTCACATATGTTCAGGCTGACGCAATGCTTGCAGGCATTACACTTGACACAAAGAATTTTGCCGTTAAAACAGGCGTGCGCACATTTGAGGCGGCGGCTTATCTGAGAAAAAGGGGTGCAAACACACTCACCGTAAAGGGTATGTTCTCCGATAACATCGAAACCTACCGTGAAAAGGTTGACATTGTGTGCAAGGCTCATGTTTACCGTGGCTGTGCAATTTCGATTGCGCCGAGCGGTGACGGCGATATAAGGCTTGCGTCGGCTCAGGCGGCTGATGAAATGCTCAACCTCAAAGGTGTTGACGCATCCTTCGTTCTTTTTGAAGACAACAGTCAAATTAACATTTCAGCAAGAAGCTACGGTAATGTTAATGTTCAGATTATAATGGAAAAGCTTGGCGGCGGCGGTCATCAGACCATGGCGGCGACACAGCTTAAAAACACTACAAAAGAGCTTGCTTATCAACAGTTGCTGTCTGAAATTGACAACACGCTTGATGATGAGGAAAACTCGTAAGAAAGGTTGATTGGTTATGAAAGTAATTTTAATGCAGGATGTAAAATCACTCGGCAAAAAAGGCGAGCTTGTTGAAGCGTCCGACGGCTATGCAAGAAACTTTCTCCTTCCGAGAAAGCTTGCAAAAGAGGCAAATGCTCAGGCTATGAATGAATATAAGAATGCCGAGAATTCCAAAAATTATAAAATTGCAACCCAAAAGGCTCAGGCAGAACATGACAAAAAGACTCTTGAGGGCAAAACCTTCAAGATGACTGCAAAAGCAGGACAGGGCGGCAGACTTTTCGGCAGCGTAACTTCAAAGCAGGTTGCCGAAGAAATCAAAAAGCAGTACAACATTGATGTTGACAAGCGCAAGGTTGTTCTTGACTGCGACATTAAGGAATTCGGTACATATCACGCAGAGGTAAAGCTCTTTACAGGCGTTTCTGCAAAGATTGATGTTCAGGTATCCGAGGCATAATAAACAGGAGTAAAAATGGCTGATTTAAATTTTGCGGGCAGTTATGACGGACTTCATCTGCCGTACAGCCCCGAAGCGGAACAAGCGGTTTTAGGTGCAATCATTCTTGAAAGCGACACCTTTGACAAGGTTGTTGATACTCTGAAAAGCCCCGATTATTTCTATGTTTCTTTGCACAAGCTGATTTTTGCACAAATGCAGGAGATGATCGGACTCGGCCTTAGCATCGACTTTGTCACTCTGCTTGAAAAATTAAAACAGAATAAGGCTTTTGACGAGACAACGGGAAAAACCTACCTTATGGATCTTGTCAACAATTGTCCGTCAATTTCCAATGCAGAGGAGTATGCGAAGATTATTGCGGAAAAGTACAATGTTCGCAGACTTATTACTGCGTCCCGAGAAATTATTGATGACGCAACTGCAGGCAACGATGATCCCTCGGTTCTGATTGATTCGGCAGAACAGAAGATTTTTGACATCAGACAGGGCAATGAAAAGCACGGTCTTGAGCGTATCAACTCGGTAATTTTACAGACTTTCGACCGACTTGACGCACTCAACAGCGAAACCGACAACAGTATGAAACCTATCCCAACGGGCATAGGCGACCTTGACCGAATGATTACGGGACTTAACCGTTCCGACCTCATCATTCTTGCCGCCAGACCTGGTATGGGTAAAACGAGTTTCGCACTCAATATTGCACGAAATGTTGCGTGTAAGTCTAAAAAGACCGTTGCGTTTTTCTCGCTTGAAATGTCAAAGGAACAGCTTGCAAGCCGTCTGCTTTCAAGTGAAGCACTTATCGGCGGTACAAAACTGAGAACAGGTCAGCTTACCGAGGAGGAGTGGTCAAGACTTATCCCCGCAAGCGATATTCTCAGCAAAACCGACCTCTATCTTGATGATACTCCGGGTATTACAATTCCTGAGATGAAGTCAAGACTTCGCCGACTTCACAACCTTGACCTCGTTGTAATCGACTATCTTCAGCTTATGTCGAGCGGCAGAAAGATTGACAGCCGTGTAAACGAAATTTCGGAAATTACACGAAATCTGAAAATTCTTGCAAAGGAAATGAATGTTCCCGTAATCACCCTGTCACAGCTTTCCCGTGCTGCAGAAAAGCGTGATGACCACAGACCGCAGATTGCCGACCTGAGAGATTCGGGTTCTATCGAGCAGGATGCCGATATCGTATTGTTCCTTTATCGTGAGGGCTATTATGACAAAGAGGGCGGAGAGGATTCTGCCGCACCAACAGCCGATATGAATTCGGGTGAGTGTATCGTAGCAAAGAACCGTCACGGTGAAACTAATATTGTAAAACTGCATTGGCAGGGCGAGTTTATGCGCTTTACGGGAACGGACAACCGAGATGCTTAACCGTGTTATAGCAACCGTTGAAAAATACGGCTTGCTTGAAAAAGGCGACAGCGTAATCGTTGCACTTTCGGGCGGAGCTGATTCCACGGCTTTGTTAAGCATTTTTGTTTCTCTGAAAGAAAAATACAATCTTTCGATTTATGCCGCTCATATCAACCACAATATCCGTGGTGATGAGGCAAAGCGTGATGAAAATTTCTGCATAATTCTTTGTAAGAAATTTAACACGGAACTTTTCATAAAAAGCGTTGATGTTCCCACACTTGCCAAACAGCAGAAAATCAGCGAAGAGCTTTGCGGAAGAAATGTCCGCTACGCTTTCTTTGAAGAGCTTTCGCAAAAACTCGGTGCAAAGATTGCAACCGCTCACACGGCATCCGACAATGCCGAAACGCTGATATTCAATATTGCAAGGGGTGCGTCTTTGACAGGTTTGTCGGCAATTCCTCCAAAACGGGGGAACATAATCAGACCGCTGATTGAACTTTCGAGAGGTGACATTGAAAGCTATTGCGAGGAAAACAACCTTGAATATGTTACCGACAGTACGAATCTTGCTGATGATTACACACGAAATTACATTAGGCATAACATTATTCCGTGTCTTAAAAAGCTGAATCCTTCTTTTGAACGGACGGCTTTAGGCTTGAGTGAAAATGCCGGAGAGGCGGCTGCTTTCATCAAGAAATGTGCCGAAAAAGCCGTGCATGACTGCAAAGGTGATTTTGGCTACGACTGCAAAAAGCTGTTGAGCCTTGATTCTGCCGTTCTGAAGGAAATGTTGTTTATTCTGTTAAAGAATAATTGCAACATTTCTCCCGAAAGAAAAACAATTTTACTATTGTGTGAAATAATCAGAAACGGAGGAAGCGTTGAACTGTCAAAACAATGCACAGCCGTTTCAAAACAGGGAATACTCCGCTTTGTATGTCCTAAAAACTCCCCTGATTTTAATGAAATTCCGTTAAAGAATAATATGACTTTTTCTTATGACGGAAAAATATACACGGTAAATGAAATTACCGAAAAAGTAACAAATCAAAATAACCTCGTTTCCAAAAAGCGGCTTGGCGAAAATCCTGTTTTTCGCACACGCAGAGCAGGCGACAGGTTTACATATCCGGACCGCATGGTCACAAAACCGCTCCGCAAGGTTTTTAACGAACAGAAAATCCCGTCCGAAATGAGGGACAGGCTGTTACTGCTTGCGGTATCCAACACCGTTTTGTGGTGTGAAAAGCTTGGTGTTTCATTGCAGGGAAAGGCAAATGACACCGAAAAAACCGAAAAATTACTCATAAATATAGACAAAGAGGGTTAATTATGCATAAGGATATTGAAAAAATTCTGTATTCAGAAAAAGATATTGAAAATATTGTGAACACTATTGCAAAACAGATTGAAAAAGATTATAATGACAAAGATTTTATAATGGTCGGTCTGCTCAAGGGCAGCGTTGCCTTTATGGTTGACCTTATGAGAAAGGTTAATCTTGATTTTTCAATCGACTTTATCGTTGCTTCAAGCTACGGCAGCGGTACTGTAAGCTCAGGCAGAGTTAATATTCAGAAGGATATTTCCCAGTCTGTTGAGGGCAAGGATATTCTCATTGTTGAGGATATTATCGACTCAGGCAATACTCTTGACTTTATCACAAAATATCTTAAAGCCAAGAAGGCAAAATCAGTAAAGCTCTGTACACTTTTCAACAAGCCGGACAGACGGGTTGCCGATATCCATATTGACTACGCAGGTGCGGTAATTCCGGATGAATTTATCGTCGGCTACGGTCTTGACTATGACGAAAAGTACAGAAATCTTCCTTATGTAGGCGTATTAAAGCCGTCAGTTTATTCGTGATTTTAATGCGAAAATAAGCCGCAAATTTTCGTGGCATTACATATTTCCACCTCGGAAAAATAATACTATACAGAGGAGTGACAGCATTGGACAATAAAAAGAAAGTGCGCAATCTGCTGCTTTATCTCGGAATTCCCATTCTGATAATCATTATAACAGCGGCTGTGCTGAGCACAAATAAGTCAACTTCACCGAAAACCTCGGAGCTTGAGCAGTATTTTGTTCAGGATATGGTTGACAGCTTTAACATTGACTACGGTTCAGGTCAGATTGAAATTACCCTTAAAGAGGGTATGAGTCCCATCAAATCAACCGATTCCGACTCTCAATCCGCAACAACTGCTACTCAGCCCGCAACCGAACAGCAGAAAACCCAGTCAAACAGCAAAAAATCAAAGATTGTTGTAAAAGGACAGCTTGCCGATATTCAGCGTTTCCTTGATGACATCAAGCCGTACTACAATCCGGCGTCAACTGATGAAATTCCGCATAACCTTACCCGTGCAACGGATAATTCCATACTTATGGAAATGATTCCGACACTAATCATTATGATTATTCTCATCGTTGCCTGGGTGCTCATTATGAAGAAAATGGGCGGCGGCGGTCTTGGCGGCAAGGAAATGAGCTTTGGCAAAGCCAAGATTAAGAATACAAACGATGAAAAGCGCAAGACAACATTTGATGATGTTGCAGGTGCCGATGAAGAAAAGGAAGAGCTTGCAGAGGTTGTTGAGTTCCTCAAGGCTCCCGAAAAGTATAACAAACTCGGTGCAAGAATACCAAAGGGTGTTCTCCTTGTAGGCCCTCCAGGTACAGGTAAAACATTGCTTGCAAGAGCTGTTGCAGGTGAGGCAGGTGTGCCGTTCTTCTCAATTTCAGGTTCTGACTTTGTTGAGATGTTTGTCGGTGTCGGTGCGTCCCGTGTTCGTGACCTCTTTGATCAGGCAAAGAAAAACTCGCCTTGTATCATCTTTATTGATGAGATTGACGCCGTAGGTCGCCAGAGAGGCGCAGGTCTTGGCGGCGGCAACGATGAGCGTGAGCAGACTCTTAACCAGTTGCTTGTTGAAATGGACGGTTTCGGTGCTAACGAGGGTGTAATCCTTATTGCCGCAACTAACAGACCCGATGTTCTCGATCCGGCTCTTATGCGTCCGGGCAGATTTGACCGTCAGGTTGTTGTAAGTTATCCCGATGTAAACGGCCGTGAGGCTATCCTCAGGGTTCATGCTAGAAAGAAACCTCTTGCACCCGATGTAAATCTCAAGACTATTGCTAAAACAACAGCCGGATTTACAGGTGCAGACCTTGAAAATCTTCTTAATGAGGCCGCACTTCTTGCCGCAAGAAAAGATAAAAAAGCCATTACTATGGACGAAATCAAGGAGGCAACAGTCAAGGTTGTTGTCGGTGCAGAGAAAAAGAGCAAAGTAATGAGTGAGAAAGAGAAAAAGCTCACAGCCTATCATGAGGCAGGTCACGCAATTCTCTTTGATAAGCTCGAAACTCAGGATCCTGTTCACGAGATTTCAATTATTCCGACAGGTATGGCAGGCGGTTACACAATGCCGCTCCCGAGTGAGGACAAGTCATATAACTCACGCAGGGGTATGTATGAGGATATCGTTGTAAGTCTTGGCGGTCGAGTTGCCGAAGAACTTATTATGGATGACATCTCAACAGGTGCGTCAAACGATATTGAAAAGGCTACAAAAACAGCCCGTGCAATGGTTACAAAGTACGGTATGACTAAGGAACTCGGTTGTGTATGCTACGGCACAGACAACAATTCCGTATTCCTCGGCAGAGATATGGGCAGCAGAACTCAGGATTATTCCGAGGCTACCGCAGCTAAAATCGATCAGCTTGTTCTTGATATGGTCAACAAGGCATATGGCGACGCTACTAAGATTCTCAGCGATAATATGGATAAGCTCCACGATATTGCAAAATATCTTATCAAGCATGAGAAGATGGGCAGCGAGGACTTTACTGCCGTAATGAACGGCACATATAAAGAACCCGAAGAAGTTGAGCAGGAAACTGCCGACAAAGAACCCTCAGCCGAAACAAAGGTTGACGAGTCCACAGAAGGTTAATATCAAATAAACATAGCCTCTCGCAATGAGAGGCTATGCGTGTATATGAATCAAAATTTAAACGAATGTATGAAGTTGTGTCAGGTGTTTGACACAGTAAAGGGTAGATGAAATGGCACAGGATAAAATTATTGTGAGAGGTGCAAAAGAGCATAACCTCAAAAATGTAAATGTTGAAATTCCCCGTAACAAACTTGTCGTAATTACAGGACTTTCGGGTTCGGGCAAAAGCTCGCTTGCGTTTGACACAATCTATGCCGAGGGACAGAGAAGATATGTTGAAAGCCTTTCTTCCTATGCAAGAATGTTTCTCGGTCAGATGGACAAGCCTAATGTTGAAAGCATAGAGGGACTTTCGCCTGCAATATCAATCGATCAGAAAACTACTTCAAAGAATCCCCGCTCAACGGTCGGTACGGTTACGGAAATTTACGATTATCTCCGCCTTTTGTACGCAAGAATAGGTGTTCCGCATTGTACGGTTTGCGGAAGGGAAATCCGTCAGCAGACAGTTGACCAGATTGTCGATAAGATTATGAGCTATGAAACGGGTACGAAAATTCAGGTTATGGCTCCCGTTGTAAGGGGCAGAAAGGGCGAACACGCAAAGGTTCTTGACAGTGCCGGAAAATCGGGTTATGTCCGTGCAAGAGTTGACGGGATCATCTATGATTTGTCGGAAAATATTCCGATTGAGAAAAATAAAAAGCATAATATAGAAATCATTGTTGACCGTCTTGTAATCAAGCCTGAAATAGCATCAAGACTTTCAGACAGCATCGAAACAGCGTCAAAGCTTGGCGGCGGTCTTGTTACGGTGAACTTCAACGGCGATGAGGATGTGACTTTTTCACAAAAATATGCCTGCCCCGAACACGGTGTGAGCATTGACGAGCTTTCACCGAGAATGTTTTCATTCAACAATCCGTTCGGTGCGTGCCCAAAGTGTACGGGACTCGGCGTATTCCTCAAAATTGATGAGAACAAAATTATTCCCGATATGTCGAAGAGTATCCGTGACGGCGGTATCAAGGGCAGCGGTTGGGCAATGGAAGGCAGTACAATTGCCGCAATGTATATGGAGGCTTTAGCGAAAAAGTACAATTTTTCGCTTGATGAACCGCTTGAAAATCTCCCGAAGGAAACTATCGACAAAATCCTCTACGGCACAGGTGATGATGAGCTGACAATCAATAAAAAATCGGTTTACGGCGGAGGTACTTATCAGCATAAATTTGAGGGTATAATCAACAACCTTGAACGCCGTTATCATGACACAAGCAGTAACTGGATTAAGGATGAAATCCGTTCGTATATGGCAGAAATTCCGTGCGATCTTTGTCACGGTGACAGACTTTCAGCCGAAAGCCTTGCAGTAACAGTCGGCGGACTTAACATTGCCGATTTCTGCAAAATGTCGGTTATTGACGCACTCGAATTTGTAGGTCAGCTCAAGCTTACAGAAAAAGAGCAGATTATCGGTGCTGAAATTATAAAAGAAATTAACGAAAGACTTAACTTCCTCAAGAGCGTAGGACTTGGTTACCTTACTCTTTCAAGAAGCTCGGGAACACTCAGCGGCGGTGAAAGTCAGCGAATCCGCCTTGCAACGCAAATCGGCAGTTCGCTTATGGGTGTGCTGTATATTCTTGACGAGCCGAGTATCGGACTTCATCAGCGTGACAATGAAAAACTTCTTGCAACCTTAAAGCGACTTCGTGACCTCGGAAATACTGTTATCGTTGTTGAACACGATGAGGACACTATGTATGCCGCAGATTGCATTGTGGATGTAGGCCCCGGGGCAGGTATTCACGGCGGTGAAATTGTCTGTGTCGGTGATGTTGAAAAGATTAAGCAATGTCCGAATTCAATCACAGGCAAGTATCTTTCGGGTGAACGCAAAGTTCCAGTTCCCGAAAAGCGCAGAAAAGGCAACGGACTTTTCCTTGAAGTCAGAGGAGCGGCTGAAAATAACCTTAAAAATATCAATGTTAAAATTCCACTCGGTGAATTTGTCTGCGTAACAGGTGTTTCGGGTTCGGGCAAAAGCTCACTTGTAAACGAAATTCTTTACAAAGCCCTTGCCCGTGACCTTAATCGAGCAAAGACGATTCCCGGTAAGCACAAGGAAATCAAGGGTATGGAAAATCTTGATAAGGTAATTGCCATTGACCAAAGTCCTATCGGCAGAACTCCCCGTTCAAATCCTGCAACATACACAGGTGTGTTTACGGATATCAGAATGCTTTATGCCGCTACAACCGATGCGAAAATGCGTGGTTTTACACCAAGCAGATTTTCATTCAATGTAAAGGGCGGCAGATGTGAGGCTTGTCAGGGTGACGGTATTATCAAGATTGAAATGCACTTTTTGTCAGATGTTTATGTTCCGTGTGAGGTCTGCAAGGGCAAGAGATATAACCGTGAAACCCTCGAAGTAAAGTACAAGGGCAAGTCAATCAATGATGTTCTTGAAATGTCCGTTGAGGAGGGAATGGAGTTCTTCTCAAATATCCCGAAGATTTACAGAAAGCTGAAAACCCTGTATGAAGTAGGTCTTGGTTATATAAAGCTCGGTCAGCCTGCAACAACGCTTTCGGGCGGTGAGGCTCAGCGTGTAAAGCTTGCAACAGAGCTTTCAAAACGCAGTACGGGCAAGACAATTTATATTCTTGACGAGCCGACAACTGGCTTGCACATTGCCGATGTACACAGACTTGTTGATGTTCTTCAGCTTCTTGTTGACGGCGGAAACACGGTTGTTGTAATTGAACACAACCTTGACCTTATCAAGACAGCCGATTATCTTATCGACCTCGGTCCCGAGGGCGGTGACGGCGGCGGTACAATCGTTGCCAAAGGCACTCCCGAACAGGTTGCAAAGGTTGAAAAATCATTTACGGGACAATATCTTAAACCGTTGTTATAATTCTTATAGAGAAAAAATAATCGTTTTAAAAAATAAATATAAAGAAATTTAGGAGAAATTGCATTGTTTAGTGCAATTTCTCCTTTTTTTGAGCCTGTAAGTGGGAGGTGATTTTTTTGACAGACCAAATTCTTATAGCGTTGATTTCATTTGCAGGAACTCTTGCCGGCTCACTTGCAGGCATTTTTACAGCGTCAAGATTATCAAATTATCGCATTGAACAGCTCGAAAAAAAGGTTGACAAGCATAATAATCTTGTTGAGCGTGTATATCTTATTGAGCAGCACGAGGCAGTTAATGACAACAAAATCAAAACAGCGGAACACAGAATAGCGGATTTGGAAAACGAACAAAACAAGGAAAGGAAAATATAATATAATGAGTAAAATAAAAATATGCTTAAAAAAACCGTGTTTAAAAAGAGCGTTCAGAACATTTATTCAGACTGCTCTCGGTTATGTTATCACCAATGTAACGCTCGCTTTGGGCGGTCTTGATTTTAACGACGGTGATGTTGTAAAGAACGCTCTCATCGGTCTTGCTGTTGCGGCTGTTGCGGCAGGTGCATCGGCAGTAATGAATTTAAAAGAGGGAGAAGATAAAGACAATGAGTAAAAAAATATATCTCAGTCCGTCAAACCAAAACGGCAACACCTATGCAACGGGCGGTACGAATGAAATGGCTCAGTGCGACAAAATTGCCGCCGCAGCAGCCAAAGCACTCAAGCGTTGCGGGTTCAATGTTATGGTCGCAAAGTCGGGCACGCTTATGCAGACACGCTGTCCCGAATCGGATAAGTTTGGAGCAGACATTCATATGCCGATCCACACTAATGCGTTTAACGGCAAATATACGGGCGGTACAAGAGTGTTTTGCCTGAACTCAAACGGCAGAAAGGCCGCCGAGGCGGTAAAGTCTGCCCTCGGAGCAATCTCGCCCGGCAAGGACGATTCAGTCAGCTACAAAACCGATCTCTATGAAATCAATGTGCCGAAGGCATTAACCGTGTATGTTGAGTGTGAGTTTCACGATACCGTGACAGGCTCGGATTGGATACGCAAGAATACAGTTGCAATCGGAGAGGCAATCTGCAAGGGTATGTGCAATTATTTTGATGTGAAATACAAAACTGACTCTGTAGGCTCAGACAGTTCAAAAGCGGGTTCGGATAAAACTTTCAGGCGTTATATCGTGAGAATAACCTCGTCAAACGGCGTGAATATCCGTAAAGGTCCGGGTACAAATTACGATGTGAACGGTGCTGTTCCAAAGGGCGGAGCGTACACGATAGTCGATGAAAAGTCGGGTGCAGGTGCAGCCAAGTGGGGCAAACTCAAAAGCGGTGCCGGCTGGATAGCACTTGATTATACTGAAAAAATAAGATAAAGCAAAAAAGGAGTCGTGATTTTTCACGGCTCCGATTTTTATGCAGAAATTATGTAATTATGAATTTTTTCCAAACGCAAAAAAGACCGTCAAATGACGATCCTTTTCGCGATTGTGTGTTTTATGAAAATGAATGTTTCAATAAAGAAGCAAACATTTTTGCCGAATATTTAATGAACAGGTAAGATTAAAGTTTTGAACTTTATCTCTGTCCATTGTCTTATATTATACCGATTTTCAGGGGTAAATTCAAGGTGAGAGGGTGCAATTCTAATATTCATACAGTCGAAAAGACAAACTGTACAAAAAATCAAGAAGATGTTTGTGCAGTATTTTTTTAGAATCTTAAATTACCCGATAAAAACGATGATTTTAATAATTGGCTCTATACAAAATAAACAAAAAGTAAATCAATAAGAAATATTGTTTTTACTGTTAAACACCATTTTTAATTGGATTAATCTTTTTCCTGCGGATATTTGCCATAAAAATAAGTGCAACGATAAAGGCTACAGCTTCGCCGATCGGGAATGCAATCCAGATTATTGAAGATGCAAAATCAAAGCATGAAAAGATGTATGCAAGGGGCAGAGGAACAACAATAAGTCGTACAAGCGAAAGTATCAGCGAATGCACACCGTTGCCGAGTGCCTGAAAAATTCCCTGATACGCAATGTTAGCACCGACAAATATAAATCCGGGTGTGATAATTCTAATTGCAAGCATTGCAAGTTCGGTTGTCGATTCTGTAAGCGAGAATATTCCGAGTATCTGTTTTGCAAAAATTTGAAGAATTATAATTCCTGCACAAAGAATTGATACCGTGTAAATAAGTCCGTATTTAATGCTGTCGTTTACTCGCTTTTTATCCTGTTTGCCGTAGTTGAACGCTATAATCGGAATCATCGCATTGTTCATGCCGAATGCGGCAAAAAATACAAACTGCTGAATTTTGTAGTAAATACCGTAAGCCGTAACCGCATCCGTTGAAACTCTTACAAAAATAACATTAATGCTGTATGTCAAAATCGACATAAGCGCCTGCATAATAATAGCTGGGATACCAACCTGATAAATCTGCCTGATAATCCTGCCTTCGGGTTTCATATACTTTAATGATGTGTTGAAATGCTTTGAATTGCATCTGAAATAGAAATATGCGTCAATAAAGAATGAAATGAACTGACCTATAACCGTTGCGATAGCAGCACCGTCAATACCGAGCTTCGGGCAACCGCACCAACCGAAAATCATAATCGGATCAAGTATCATGTTCACAACCGCACCGACAATCTGCGCAACTGTTGTCTGCATTGTATATCCCGTTGCCTGTAACAGCTTTTCAAAAATCATGTACATACTAACGCCCAGTGAACTGTAGGTGCAGATTTTCAGATATGAAACAGCCATTGATGTGATAATCGGATCGCTTGTTTGTGAGGCTATGTATGCGTCAACTCCAAAAATTCCGAAAAGCACAAATACAACACAGGTGCAAAGTGCAAGAAAAATTGAGTTGCCCGAAATTTTACTGCACTTTTCTTTATTTCCCTCACCAAGACTTCTTGACAAAATCGAGTTGATGCCGACTCCCGTACCGACTCCGACCGCAACCATAAGCATCTGAACAGGAAATGCCAGCGTGAGTGCATTTACCGCATAATCACCGAGTGCGGGTATATTCGGATCTTTCATACAGCTTACAAAGTAGCTGTCAACGATATTGTACACAGCCTGTACAACCATTGAAATTATCATCGGAACACCCATAGTAAGCAAAAGCCTGCTTATTTTTTCAGTTCCCATTTTATTCATTTTTTGCGTTTTTTCCATTATATAACCTCCGATGTTTTTGACACAAAAAATGTGCAACATTGAAAATCCGGACTTATGCCATTCAATGCTGCACGATTACTCTTATTATACACTTTTTATTATGCTTTTGTAATTGATTTACACACCAAAATTTTGGTAAAAACGCAAAATCTTTTTGTTGATTATCCGAATTATATGTCATAAACAAAGAAATTTTGAAAAACAGAGCATAGTCCGTACAAAGGGACAGTGAATGTATGTCACTTACAATATCGAACAAATGTTCTTGAATTTGTTCGATATGTTCTGTATAATGGAATTAGAAGGTTGAAAGCCCCGCCGACCTTCTAAATGAATAAAATCAAGGAAAGGATATCGGTATGGTTAATTATTTTGAATGGTCAATGGAATATAAAAATACTGCCGACAGCATTCAGGATGTTATCGACAGACTCAAAGCAGAAAAAAGAGGCAAATCGGAAATCAACAAAAAAGAACTTGATTTGAAAATTGCAAAATACAAGATTTATTATAATGAATGCATTCACATTTCAAATCATCTTATGGATAGATATTACGGAGCATGATAAAATGAAAAGAGAATTTATACATATTACAGACAACAACAAACACAGATTAATGTCGGATTCGGGATTTTGGCACGGCAGTACAAATGAAAATTCCCGTGATAAGATGAAGAAAATTCTTTCAATGGCTGTTCTGAACGAGCTTACCGAAAGACAGAGAATCTGTATTGTAGATTATTATCTCAACGGCAAAAAGGAAAAGGAGATTGCAAAAGAACTGGGAGTCAACTCGTCAACGGTTTCCCGTCACATTATGAAGGCAAGGGATAAACTCAGACACATTGCGTCTTATTATGTAAATTAATCGTCAGCAATTTCAAAATCGGGAAGATACCACAGCAATGCTTCTTCGGCACTGCAGCCGTTTTTGCAAAGGTAATCAATTCCCGAAAGACTCACTCCGACACATTCGGCATTTGTGTCAAAATCGGTTTGGTAACAATCCCACGGAGATGCAACGCTGTGAATGTACCTGTAATTTTCGTTTTTGTATGTAGTACCGTTTGAAGTTTCGGAATAGGGAACAAACAACGCTTCGCTGTTTTTGCGGAGCGTTTTGTTTTTTGCACTCTCAGCGGCTTTTTTTATTTCACCGTAAACATCCTTTATACTTCCCGATGCGTTTTCTTCATACAGAAAATCGTTTGCCTTGAAAGAATCGGGATTAGCTTTGTAATTTGTGTTCATAAGAATAGCAATTGCCTTTAGTGTTTCGGCAGAGTAGCTGTCCTTATACAATCCTGCCGTCAATGCACAGAGAATTTCACCCGAATCTTTTGGCTTTTCGGGGATATCGGATGTTGAAACTGTCGGTTTTGCAAAAGACTGTTCAGAACATTTTGAAACTGCAATAGGGAGGATTGCCGTGAGAATCAACAGAAGGACAACTGCAATTAATTTTTCCTTCATTACCATGCTCCTTTATTTCGCACAAAAAAATAAATAATACTATTGTATTTTGTGACTTATTTTTTCTTGACATAACGGTTATGTTGGCTTAAAATAATATATGATTGATTCGAAATAATAATTACTTACAATTCATTTTGTATTTGTTTTTGCTGTTTGATTTTTCGGCGGCATATCAATAATCGTGTAACAAAGTCGTTTTTTAAAATTGTCTTGTTACGGTACAGAAACGGAGATTTTTATGAAAACCAAATATTCAGTTATACCATTTATTCCGGCTGTAATAGCTGCTGTAGGTCTTAAAATTATGAGTATGTTCGCAGTTGACGGCAACGGATTGTTGTTCGGCATGAACAAGTCGGGCGTTAACTATTTCATAATTGAAATCATACTCGGGCTTTTTGCGGTTTGTGTTTTAATTAACCTTTTTGACAGAAAGACGGCTCCCGTATATCCCGTTAAAAAGAATTTTGTTTCGGGTGCGTTTGCAGTAATTTCGGGTATTGCGATTGTCGGTTCGTCATTTTTGGCTTTGATTAACGCAACTCCGGATAACACGGATAATTATCTTTTGAGCATCATTGCGGCTCTGTTCTCAATTCCTGCGGCTATTGCTATGATTATGATCGGCAAGGTGCATTTTTCAGGCAAATCAATCGTATCAAATGTGTCGATGTTCTTTGTTTTCCCTGCACTCTGGGGATGCAGTGAACTCGTTGCGGAATTTCTCGCCGCAACAAAGGTTTCAATCTCAGCAAGCGATATGACACCGCTCTTCTGCTACATTTTCATCACACTTTACCTTTTCTCAAGTTCAATGGTTGTTTCAAGGGTAAAGGGCAGAAACCCTGTTAAGGCCTGCTTTATTTACGGTATGCCCGCTGCCGCTGTGTCACTTTCATACGGTGTCGGTGCTGTTTTGACATCATCCGTTGAAAACACAGGCATCAGTGCTCTCGTGAACGGAGTTATGTTTATTGTTCTCGGCATTTATATTGTTTCGTTTTCTGTTGAAATGTTCGCAGGCTGCCTTACAAAGGCGGAGGTTGAGATTATCGAAAGCCTTCCCGAAGATGATGATACATACGAAAACAGCTATATCAGCTCAGGCGGTTACGATGAGCTTGTTGCTTCCGATAGAAAAGAAGATGATGTTCCTGCAAGCGATGACAGCTACGAGGCAGTTGCACAGGGACTTTCCGATTTTGTGATGGGCTACGATGAGGAAAAATATGACGATACAACAATCAAAAACGAAAATATAAATGACGGTCTTGTTCTCGGCTACGACAATGAAAATCAGACTCAGCCTGCAGAAAAAATTGCCACAGAGCCTTTAAAAGAGGAAACTGCAAAGCCTGTTGCAGAAGCTCCTGCAGAGCCTGAAATTCCCGAAGAGCCCGTGTACGCAAAGCGTCTTGATGTTTCGGAGGAAAAAACCGAGCCTGTAAAGGCAGAAGCTCCTGTTAAAGCCCCTGTTGAAGACACAGAGGTTTCAGACGACAGAATGAGCGAAATTGACAGACTTCTCAAGGAACTTGAAGATAAAAAATAATTAAGAACATCGAATTAGGTGTTGACATTCAGGTTTTAAAGTGGTACCATACAAATGAAAAGAAAATTGATTTTTGATGAGGACATGATTTGCAGTCCTGCTTTTTCCAGAGAGCGAAATTATTTGCTGTGATATTTCGCAAAAAGCATTGCAAGTTACCACCTTTAAGACTGTGCAGGAAATGGCACGGCGTTTGGTTGCGTTAAAACCGTCAAGAGGGCTTTAAGCCGAACTTGGGTGGAACCACGATTTATTCGTCCCAATATTCCGTTTTTGGAATATTGGGATTTTTTGTTTTCATCACATATTAAAAAGGAGAATGGTTATGATTAATGTTGAATTAAAAGGCGGAGCAGTCAAGGAATTTGAAAACGGTACAACTCCTGCCGAAATTGCAAAATCAATCGGTGCAGGCTTGTACAAGTCTGTTTGCTGTGCAAAGGTTGACGGCGACCTTTGTGACCTCAGAACACCGCTTGAAAAAGATTGTAAGGTTGAACTTCTCACATTTGATAATGTTGACGGTCAGAAAACTTTCTGGCACACAGCCTCTCATGTTCTTGCTCAGGCAGTAAAAAGACTTTATCCGAATGCAAAGTGTGCAATCGGTCCTGCCGTTGACAACGGTTTTTACTATGATTTTGATGTTGAAAAGCCTTTCTCACCCGAAGACCTTGAAAAAATCAAGGCTGAGATGAAGAAAATCGTAAAATCAGGCCTTGAGCTTGAAAGAGTTGAGCTTTCTCCGGAGGAGGCTGAAAAGAAACTTGAAGAGATGAACGAGCCTTACAAGGTTGAACTTGTTAAGGAACATTCCGACAAGGGCGAGCATATCACATTCTACAAACAGGGTGAGTTTATCGACCTCTGCGCAGGTCCTCACCTCATGAGTGTTGCACCGATCAAGGCTATTGAACTCACTGCCTGCACAGGCGCTTACTGGAGAGGTGACGCAAACAACGCACAGCTTTGCCGTGTTTACGGCGTGGCGTTCCCCAAGGCATCAATGCTTGAAGAACACCTCAAAAAGCTTGAAGAAGCAAAGCTTCGTGACCACAACAAGCTCGGTCGTGAACTTGAATACTTTACAACTGTTGACTATGTCGGTCAGGGACTTCCTATTCTTCTTCCAAAGGGTGCAAGAGTTGTTCAGCTTTTACAGAGATGGGTTGAAGATGTTGAGCAGTCAAAGGGCTGTCTTCTTACAAAAACTCCTCTTCTTGCAAAGAGAGATCTTTATAAGATTTCAGGTCACTGGGATCATTATCTTGACGGTATGTTTGTACTCGGCGATCCGCATGATGAAGAAAAGGAATGCTTCGCACTTCGTCCTATGACTTGCCCGTTCCAGTATCAGGTTTATCTTAACAAACAGCGTTCATATCGTGACCTTCCGATGCGTCTTACGGAAACATCAACACTTTTCCGTAACGAGGCAAGCGGTGAGATGCACGGTCTTATCCGTGTTCGTCAGTTCACAATTTCAGAAGGACACTACATTCTCCGTCCCGATCAGCTTGAACAGGAATTCAAGGGTTGTCTTGAGCTTGCAAAATATTTCCTTGACACGGTAGGACTTCTTGAAAACTGTACTTTCAGATTCTCACAGTGGGATCCTGAAAACAAGAATAATAAGTATGAGGGTACAAAGGAACAGTGGGAAGAGTCACAGGCTGTTATGAAAACTATTCTCGATGACCTTGATGTTGACTATGAGATCGGTATCGACGAGGCCGCATTCTACGGTCCGAAGCTTGATATTCAGTACAAGAATGTATTCGGTAAGGAAGATACAATTGTTACAATCCAGATTGATATGCTCCTTGCCGAAAGATTCGGTATGTACTACATCGACAAGGACGGTCAGAAGAAGCTTCCGTATATTATTCACAGAACTTCACTCGGTTGCTTTGAAAGAACTCTTGCATATATGATTGAGAGATTTGCCGGTGTAATGCCGCTTTGGCTTGCTCCCGAGCAGATCAGACTTCTTCCGATAAAAGAGGGTAATGTTGAGTATGCACAGGGTATTGCAGACAGACTTACTTCACTCGGTATGAGAGTTACTGTTGACAGCAGAGATGAAAACATCGGTCCAAAGATTAAGGCTGCAAGACTTGAAAGAATTCCGTATATCCTTGTAATCGGCGACAACGAGATGAATTCATCAACAGTTACGGTTCGTTCAAGAAAAAGAGGAGAAATCCCGAATATGTCTGTTGACGAATTTGTTGCTCTTGTTAAGAACGAAGTAGATACAAAAGAAAAATAATTCTGAAATTTTTTCGGAGGGATGCTGATGTCCGGAGGATTCACTCCGTTTGATAAAAACAGCTACAGAGAATCAAAACGCAGACGAAAACAGGCGCTTATTGAGGAGAGAACGGGAAGAATTCTTCCCGTATCAAATCCTCGGCGAAGGTACATTGCGTTAGCTTGTATCGGTGTGATTCTTGTCGTAGCTATTGCGTTCGGAATTTTTTCAATACTTAAAAGTAATCAGAAAAGTAATCCCGAAACTCCCGAACAGATTCAGGCAGAAAGTGAAATGTTGCTGACGGTTGTTGACAGCGCAAATCCGCTTGATAAGGATTATGTGCCCGATCTTGAAACCGTGAACGGATTCAAAGTGAACAGGGACGCACTGAAACCGCTTGAGAATCTTTTGAAAGCGTCAAAAGAAAACGGCACCGAGCTTAAAATCAAAACTGCATATGTGAGTTATGATGAACAGGAAGAAAGGTTTCAGTCCGAACTTCAAAAGATGTTGCAATCATCAAAATATACAACTGTCAGAGCAGAGGCGGAGGTCTTAAAAACCACGCCTCACGGCGGACAGTCGGAGTCACAAACGGGATTGCTTGTTGAATTTGATTTTTCAAATTCGGGTTCAAAGGCATTTCTTGAGCGAAACTGCGTTGAATACGGATTTGTTCAGAGATATACCGAAAGCAAAACCTCAGTAACACGAATGAATCCGTCAGACTCGCTGTACAGATATGTGGGGATTGAAAACGCAAAGCGTATGCGTTCCTACGGAATGTGCCTTGAAGAGTACAAAAGCTACCTTCAAAAACAGGCAATCCCAAAATAAAATAAATATTTTTTAAAAACGCTTGCATTTTGCAATATTATGTTGTATAATTAATCCGTTAATTGTGTAATGTCAGGTAGGTGAAAACAATGAAAGAGAATATCCATCCTAAGTATGAGAAAACAACAATTACTTGTGCTTGCGGTAATGTTATTGAAACAGGTTCAACAAAGAAGGACATCCGTGTTGAAATTTGTTCAAAATGCCACCCATTCTTTACAGGAAAGCAGAAATTAGTTGATACCGGCGGACGCGTTGACAGATTCAAGAAGCGTTTCGGTATGGATAAATAATTTATTATGTAATTGTTTAGGCGGCACATTGTGCCGCCTTGTTTACTTTACGGAAACTTTGCATAACCGTGTGCAGAGTGTCTGTATAATTGAGGTATTATTATGGCAAAGGATTACAAAACCGTTTTAAGTAACGCAAAAGACGAATTTGTTGAAAAGCGTTCACGCTTTATCGGCTATTGCAAGCCTGTAACCTGTGAGCAGGAGGCTGTTGATTTTATCAACGAAAAACGCAGTGAACATTGGAACGCAACTCACAATGTCTATGCCTATTCTCTGCGTGAGGGCAACATAAAGCGTTACAGCGATGACGGTGAACCCTCGGGTACAGCCGGTATGCCTTGCCTTGATGTAATTGTAAAAAATGAAATTTATGATGTATGTGTTGTCGTTACCCGCTACTTCGGCGGTGTTTTGCTTGGCACTGGCGGACTTGTGAGAGCATATTCTCACGGTGCAAAAATTGCTCTTGATGCCGCAAAAATCGTTATGATGCAGAACTGTCTTGTCTGTTCTGCTCGTTGTACATACAACCGGTACGGCAAGGTTTCGGCACTTGTAACTGATAACGGCGGTGCTGTTGACGATACTGTCTATGAAGGCGATGTGCTGATTAAATTTCATATTAAACCCGATTTACTGCCACAGCTTAACAAAAAGCTTGCAGATGCAACTGCGGGTGAGGTTCAGGCGGTTTTTGATGAGGAAAAATATTATGCCGTTGAGTTATAAAGTTTTCTTTATGACAAAACTTTTTATGCTTTCGACCTCAAAAGCTAAAAAATGAAATATTTTTCAAAATAATTTCAAATATTTAAAGGAATATTCAAAAAAATTTCGTAAAAAGCTAATAGGTAAGCGAGAGGAGGAGTTTTATGGCTTTCCCTGAAAGTTTCTTGCAGGATTTAAAAATGCGAAACGATATCACGGATGTTGTTTCGGGTTATGTCAATCTCAAAAGACGGGGAAGAAATATGGTCGGTCTTTGTCCGTTCCACGGCGAAAAAACTCCCTCTTTTAATGTATATACCGAAAACGGTTCGTTCTATTGTTTTGGTTGCGGAGTAGGCGGAGATGTCATCTCTTTTATTATGAAAATTGAAAATCTTGACTATGTCGATGCCGTGAAGTATCTTGCACAGCGGGCAGGACTTGAAATGCCCGAAAACAGCTATGATGACAGCATGAGCCGTCTTAGAAACAGAGTGTTTGAAGCTAACCGTGAGGCGGCAAGGTTTTATTATGCCGCTTTGTGTTCTCCGCAAGGCAGAAAAGGTCTTGATTATTTTCATTCAAGAGCCTTATCCGACAGAACAATCCGTCATTTCGGACTCGGTTATGCTGATGATAACTGGTCGTCACTATGTAAGCATCTCAAATCAAAAGGCTTTAATGACAGCGAACTTGTTGCCGCAAATCTTGCGGTTCGGCACAGAAACGGCAACGGAATCTATGACAGATTTACAGACCGTGTTATGTTTCCGATTATTGACCTGAGAGGAAATGTTATTGCATTCGGCGGAAGAATTATGTCCGATGCAAAGCCGAAATATCTCAACACCTCCGATACCCCCGTATTTAAAAAGAGTGCAAACCTGTTTTCGCTCAACAATGCAAAAAATTCGGGCAAGAGAACTCTGATTCTTTGCGAGGGCTATATGGATGTCATCGCTGTGAATCAGGCAGGTTTTACAAATGCCGTTGCAACCCTGGGAACGGCTCTTACAGGTGAACAGGCTGTTTTGATGAAACGGTATGCCGATGAGGTGATTATCTGTTACGATGCCGATGAGGCAGGTCAAAAGGCTACCGCAAGGGCAATTCCTATACTCAGAAATTCGGGACTTAATGTTAAGGTTCTGACAATTCCAAGCGGTAAGGACCCCGATGAATTTATCAAATCAAAGGGTAATGACGGTCCTGCCGCATTCAAAGCGTTGCTTGACAAATGCGGAAACGATGTTGAATACCGACTGCAAAAGCTAAAAAATGCACACAATATTCAGCTGACGGAGGGCAAGGTTGCTTTTCTTGAGGAGGCGGCAAAGCTGATTGCAACAATCAGCAGTCCGATTGAACGGGATGTCTATTCTTCAAAGGTTGCATCCGAACTCGGAGTTGACAAAAATGCATTCAAACAGCAGGTGTCAAGGGTGTCACGCAGAGGTGAAAGGGCAGAAGAAAAGAAACAGGCTCGTCAAATTCAGCTTGAACTCAGCCGAAGAAATGACAAAATCAATCCCGAACATTTCCAAAAGCCACGCAGTTCAAGTGCCGAAGAAGCTCTTTTGGTTTATCTTTTAAACAATCCCGATGCATATGAGGAAATTTCTGCAAGGGTAAAGCCCGAACAATTTCAGAATACTCTGATGCGGAGGTTTTTTGAATATTTCAGTGCTCGCATTGAGAGGGGAGAAGATCCTCTTACGAATACGGCGGCAGATTTTACACAGGATGAAAATTCAAAGCTTTATCAGCTGATGTCACAGGCAATTCCGGGGGCGTCAACCGCTGAGGCAATGAATGAATACATAAATGTTATCAACGAGGAAAGCTCAAAGCTCAATTCCGGCGATTTAGCCGATGTTTCAAATGAGGAGCTTATGGCATATCTTGATAAAATAAGGAAAAAGAAACAGTAAACGCAGGAAAGGAAAATGAGTATGGCAGCTACACCCGATAAGAAAACAGTCGTAAGAGAACTTGTGGAACTCGGTAAGCAGAAAGGTCAGCTTACAAACCAGGACATTCTTGATGCAATCGGTGAAATTGACTTTGATCCCGAACAGCTTGAAAAGCTTTATGATTCACTTGCACAGCTTGGCATTGAAATCGTAGAGGATTCGGGCGATATTAAAATTGACGATATCGACCTTGGCTTTGATGAAGGCAAAGACGGCGACTCACACGCTCAGATTGCAGAAACAGGCAGCGTTTCGGTTGACGATCCCGTAAAGGTATATCTTAAAGAAATCGGACGGGTTCCGCTACTTTCCTCCGATGAAGAAATCAACCTCGCAATCAGAATTGCTGACGGTGATGTTGCCGCAAAACAGCGTCTTTCCGAGGCAAACCTTCGTCTTGTTGTTTCAATTGCAAAGCGTTATCTCGGCAGAGGAATGCAGTTTCTTGACCTTATTCAGGAAGGCAATCTCGGTCTTATCAAGGCTGTAGAAAAGTTTGACTATACAAAGGGCTTTAAATTTTCAACATATGCAACATGGTGGATCAGACAGGCCATTACCCGTGCAATTGCCGATCAGGCTCGTACAATCCGTATTCCTGTTCATATGGTTGAAACTATCAACAAGGTAAAAAAGGTTCAGAGCCAGCTCCTTCACCAGAACGGTCATGAACCGTCTGCCGATGAAATTGCCGCAGAAATTGATATGCCTGTTGATAAGGTTCGTGAAATTATGCGTGTTGCTCAGGAGCCTGTTTCACTTGAAACTCCTATAGGCGAGGAGGAAGACAGCCATCTCGGTGACTTTATCCCCGATAACGATGCTCCCGCACCTGCCGATGCCGCATCACACACAATGCTCCGTGAACAGCTTTCGGATGTTCTTTCAACCCTCACTCCCCGTGAAGCCAAGGTTCTCAAACTCCGTTTCGGTCTTGAGGACGGCAGAAGCAGAACTCTTGAAGAAGTCGGCAAGGAGTTTAATGTAACCCGTGAGCGTATCCGTCAGATTGAGGCAAAGGCTCTCCGTAAGCTCCGTCATCCTTCAAGAAGCAGAAAGCTCAAGGACTATCTTGACTATTAATCAGACTTTATGATTACTTTTGATGAATGCGGCGCAATGCTTGACGAAATTGCAGATTCCATGCCTTATGAATTATACAGAGATTTAAACGGAGGGATTTCACTTCTTCCGCAGTTGAAGGTTCATCCAAAAGCACTTAACAATGATTTGTTCATTTTGGGTGAGTACATACGCAATTTTCTCGGCAATGCAATTGTGTTTTACTACGGTTCAATCAACAGGGTTTACGGCTCACTTGATAATGAGGAATACCGAAAAAAGCTCGTTGAAATACTTCATCACGAGGTTCGCCATCATAACGAGTATCTTGCAGGTTGCGATGACCTCGGAATTTTTGACAGAAATCAGATTGACGATTACCTTAGAAAACACAGGAAATAATCAAATGAAATTTTAAGAGGACAGCTTTTCTAAACAGAAAGCTGTCCTCCTTTGTTATTTTACCTTTATAATCTGCCCCGGATAAATTACATTCGGATTTGAAAGTCCGTTAAGCCGTGTGAGATTGTCAACGGTTGTTCCGTGCATTTGTGCAATTATCCACAGCGAATCGCCCGGACGGGCAACATGATACTGCGTTTCCGCACTACCGGCGGGAACCGTAAGAACCTGACCTACAAAAATAGCGTCAGGAGTTTGAATGTTGTTGTATTTTAATATGTCATTTACCGTTGTCTGAAAGAACTGCGCAATGCCAAAAAGCGTATTGCCGGGACGAACGGTGTACTGAACCATTTCCATATCTGTCCTCCTTGCTTTTCATAGTAACAATATATGCCTGTGACAAAAATGCGTTACTCCTGCATAAAATAAACCGTGTACGGAAAAATAACAATGCAGACAAAACACAGCGTTTCTCAGATTAAAAATATCTGAAAACGGTTTATGTTATAAAATTTCAATACGAGAGGGCATATAAATGGAAATAAAAATAGATACGATAATCGGCAGAGAAATAATTGATTCAAGAGGAAATCCTACGGTTGAGGCGGAGGTCGGACTTTCTGACGGAACCTTTGCAAAAGCGTCTGTCCCTTCGGGTGCGTCAACGGGAGAATTTGAGGCGGTTGAACTTCGTGACGGTGAAAAACGCTATCTCGGCAAAGGCGTGCAGAGAGCCGTTGAAAATATCAACAGCATAATTTCGCCTAATCTTTGTTGCGACTCACCTTTTGACCAATGTGCAATCGACAGCAAAATGATTGAACTTGACGGCACAGAAAATAAGGATTTGCTCGGTGCAAATGCTATTCTTGCCGTATCGCTTGCCTGTGCAAAGGCAGCGGCAAAGAATCTCAGACTGCCGTTATTCCGTTATATCGGCGGAACATATGCGGTCAGAATGCCTGTTCCAATGATGAATATTCTCAACGGCGGCGCTCATGCGTCAAACAATATTGACATTCAGGAATTTATGATTATGCCTGTCGGTGCAAGGTGTTTTTCCGAGGGAATGATGCAGTGCTGTGAAATCTACCATACACTCGGCAAAATTCTAAAAGAGAATAATATGTCAACAGGTGTAGGCGATGAGGGCGGTTATGCACCGAGCCTGAAAAGTGATGAGGATGCAATTGAGTATATAATTAAAGCGATTGAAAAAACAGGTTATACTACCGATGAAATTAAAATTGCGCTTGATGCCGCATCTTCCGAATGGTATTCCGACGGAAAATATATTCTTCCAAAGAGAGGCGATTCGCTTTCAAGCGACGAACTTATTAATTATTTTGACAAGCTCTGTTCTGATTATCCGATTATCTCGCTTGAAGATCCGCTTTCCGAACACGACTGGGACGGTTGGCAGAATATTACTTCAAAAATCGGCAACAAAGTTCAGCTTGTCGGCGATGATTTGTTTGTTACAAATACAAAAAGACTTAAAAAAGGCATAGAGCTTGGAGCAGGCAACGCAATTTTGATTAAAATTAATCAGATAGGAACGCTGACGGAAACGCTTGATGCAATTGACACGGCTCACAAGGCGGGTTATCGCACGATTATTTCACACAGAAGCGGCGAAACGGAGGACACAACCATTGCGGATATTGCCGTTGCGGTTAATTCGGGACAGATAAAAACAGGTGCTCCGTGCAGAACCGACAGAGTTGCAAAATATAACAGACTTCTTCGGATTGAGAGCGCAATTGTCAACACTTCAACCTACGGAATATAACAGATTTCACCCCGACTGAGGTTGGGGTGTTTGTCTTTTAAGAACAAAATTTTATTATTATGTAAATTTAATTGCCAAATTGTATTTTTTTGACAGATTTTTCTTTGCTTAATATAAATTTAAAAATAAACTTTTAGAAATTCAGCATATTACACATATTTGTCAAAGAAAATTCTACAACAATAAAGCCTTTATCAATTGCTATATTCTTAATCGGAATTAAAATATATTGCCTTATATGATAAAATGAGTTAATGAAATGCTAACATTGGAATTCGTATGGACTATTGTAAAACAGTGCTGATTGTAACCTTTGTTTTGCTCATATCCGAATAAGTCAGGAGGCATTTTTGATTGTTTCTAAAAAGATTATTGGCAGGAGTAATGACAGCTATGATGATTACAGGAATGTGTGCGGCTGATGTTTCGGCAGCGGAAAAGAAAACTGTAACAGATTATCAGGCATATGCTGCAAATCTGGATAAGTCGGCATATTCAGGTAATGATTTGGGGGCTTCTTACTCAAAAAAGGCAACTACCTTCAAGGTATGGTCGCCTAATGCGGCATCTGTTCGTGTGAATATTTTTGAACACGGCAGTGATAATGAGGGAGACGCAGGTTCTATAATGTCAAGAGCCATGTCGCTTGACAAAACAACGGGCGTGTGGTCTGTTACAATTAACGGTGACCTGCTTAACAAATATTATACCTACTCGGTAACACACGGAAAAACTACCAAGGAAACAGCCGATGTCTATGCAAAGGCGTGCGGTGTGAACGGTCAACGCTCAATGGTTGTCGATTTAAGCACAACCAATCCCGATGGTTGGGAAAATGATAAGCATGTGCTTGTACAGAATCAGACAGATGCGTCGGTCTGGGAAATCTCTGTAGCAGACTTTTCATCATCCGAATCAAGCGGCGTGAGTGAGGCTAACCGTGGCAAGTACCTTGCTTTTACCGAAGAAGGTACAACAGTCAACGGTGTTCAGGGTGCGTCATCAACCTGCGTTGACTATCTGAAAAAGCTCGGCGTTAAGTATGTTCAGATTATGCCGTTCTATGATTTCGGTTCTGTTGACGAGAGCAAGAACATTATGGACCAGTACAACTGGGGTTACGATCCCGTCAACTACAACTGCCCCGAGGGTTCTTATTCAACAAATCCTAAAAAGGGTGAAGTGAGAATCAAGGAATGTAAGCAGATGATTCAGGCACTTCATAATGCCGGAATCGGTGTAATTATGGATGTTGTCTATAACCACACCTACACCTCTGATTCTTGGCTTCAGAGAACAGTTCCGAATTATTACTACAGAATGAACAATGACGGAACTTTCTCAAACGGTTCGGGCTGTTCAAACGATACAGCAAGCGAACATCTTATGTTCAGAAAGTATATGATTGATTCCGTTACATATTGGGCAAGCGAATATCACATTGACGGTTTTCGCTTTGACCTTATGGGACTTCATGATGTAACAACTATGAATTCAATTCGTACCGCACTTGACAATCTTTATGCAGACGGCAGCGGCAGTCAGATTCTTATGTACGGTGAGGCGTGGGATATGGCAACCAATTGTGACGAAGGCACAGTATTGGCAAGTCAGAAAAATCTCAAGCAGTTGAGCGACCGCATCGGTGCGTTTGATGATACAATCCGTGATGCAATCAAGGGCAGTACAGGCGGTACGGACGGTGCTTTTGTTCAGGAAGGTTCACGCAGAGCCAACCTGAAAACGGGCATAGCAGGTCAGAGTGACACAACAACAGGCTGGGCAAATGTTCCGTCACAATGTGTAACATATGCGTCATGTCACGATAACCTTTGTCTTTACGATAAGCTTGTCGGCTCGGTTTACGGTGCCGACGGTAAATATCGCAAAAGATATGAAGATCTTGTTGCAATGAACAAGCTTTCTGCGGCAATTGTTATTACTTCACAGGGTATTCCGTTCTCACTCGGCGGTGAGGAGTTTTGTCGCAGTAAAGACGGTGATGAAAACAGCTATGCGTCAAGCAGAAAAGAAAATATGCTTGACTGGGAAAATGTCGATCTCTATTCAGATGTAATTGAATATTACAGAGGTCTTTATAAAATCCGTGACGCTTTTGCGGCATTCTCGGATTCTACTGCTGCAACAGCCAACAGCCTTACATATCTTTCCGATGTTCCAAAGGGTGTTATGGGCTACACAATAAATAACACCGAGAGCGGAAAATGGAGTCAGATGTGCGTAATCTTCAACGGCTCCGATTCTGCACAGAATGTTACCGCAAAAGGCGACTGGGTTGTTCTTGCAGATAACAAGACAGCAGGACTTCGCAACATAAAGAATGTTACAAACAGCGTAAAGGTTGAGGCTCATTCAGCCGTTATTATGGTTGACACAAAGAGCTATGATTCTGCGGGAATTATGGATGATGAGGGCGCTGTTGTCATTGATTATTATGACAACAAAACCGAAAAACTCATCAAGTCACAGACGCTCACAGGCGAACTCGGCACAAGCTATGATGTGACAAATCTTGCGTCAACTCTTAATTATGATGTTAAGAAAACCGACGGTGAAATCAAAGGTGTGTTCACGGATCAGGTAGGTCATGCAAAGGTTTATGTTGAAGAATATGACGGCGAGATGTCAACAGTTACCGTAAAGTTTGTTGATGAAACAAATAATACGGAAATTGAAGATTCTTTTCTTGTAAAAAACAGAAAGGGCGAGCAGTATTATACTCCCGACCTTCCGTCAATTAAAAATTACAAGCTTGTTCTTGACGACCTCCCGACAAACGGTGCAGGCAAGCTTGATTCCGCAAGCAAGACCGTTACATACAAATATACCCGTGTAACTGATGATGAGGATAAGACTGTTTGCAGAGTCAATGCCATTTATATGGATGATTCGGGTAAAATTCTTGATACAAAGACAATCACAGGTGTTGAAGGACAGGCTTATTCACTCTCTCAAAATACATATGAGGAAAAAGATCTTGTAAGCGTTCCCGAAAAGGCAAACGGAACATTTAAATCGGGCGAAATCAATGTAGTGTTCAGTTACTCGTCAAATCCCGATCCGCTCAAGCAGATGCTTCCGTTTGTGTATGTCGGCACCGGTCTTATAATTGCTCTGTGTGCGGCGTCGGTTATTTATTCTTCAAACAAGCGTAAAAAACGCATTATGGCAGAGCTTGACATTGAAGAAGATTAATTAAAGGTAGTTATTTCCGTATGCTAACGGAATAGATTATAAGAATTAATAAGGAGGAATATTATCTATGAGAACTACGAAGAAAATTGTTTCTGCAGTTCTTGCAGCGTGCATGCTTGCCTCAACAGCGGTTGTATCAAGCTTTGCCGCAACAGCCGATGACAGTTCGGCAGTTTCAAGCGACTACGCAAGGGACAATTCTTACACAAAAGCTGCTGAAGATATTGACGCTCAGTATGCTTACTCCGGCAATGATCTTGGTGTTACTTACACAAAAGATGCTACAACATTCAAGGTTTGGTCACCGACAGCAACCGGTGTTAAGCTCAATATCTTTACAAAAGGTTCGGATGACGAGCAGGGTGCATCTAAAGTTGCCAGCTACACACTTGAAAAAATGCTCGTTGACGGTGAGTGGAACGGTGTTTGGACGATTACACTCGTCGGCGAATGGAAGGATTATTATTACACATACTCAGTCACAACAACAGACACAACACACATCGGTTCAGATGCAACAAAGACTTATGAAACACAGGATGTATACTCAACGGCAACAGGCGTAAACGGCAAGCGCTCAATGATTGTTGACCTTGACGAGACAGATCCTGAGGGCTGGTCAAACGATAACCATGTTCTTCTTGACAAATCAACAAAGTCATCAGTATGGGAACTCCATATCAAGGACTTTTCTTATGATAAGGCTTCGGGCGTAAGCGACGCTAACAGAGGCAAGTACCTTGCTTTCACAGAATCAGGTACAACTCTTAACGGCGAGGGCAAGGTTTCAACCTGTATTGATTACCTCAAGGAACTTGGTGTAACAACAGTACAGCTTAACCCGTTCTATGACTTCCAGTCAGTAAATGAGGCAGGCGATGATTCTCAGTTTAACTGGGGTTATGATCCGGTAAACTACAATGTTCCGGAGGGCTCGTATTCTTCAAATCCGTATGACGGTAAAGTAAGAATCAAAGAATGCAAGGAAATGATCAAGGCTCTCCATGACGCCGGCATTTCTGTTGTAATGGATGTTGTTTACAACCATACTTATTCAACTGATTCATGCTTCCAGTACACAGTTCCTAACTACTACTACAGAATGAAAACAACAGGCGCATTCTCAGACGGTTCTGGTTGCGGCAACGAAGGTGCAACAGAGCGTGCAATGTACAGACAGTATGTTATTGATTCACTCAAGTATTGGGTAAACGAATATCATGTTGACGGCTTCCGTTTCGACCTTATGGGTCTTATGGATGTTGAAACAATGAATATGGCAAGAGAAGCGCTTGACCAAATTGACCCACGAATCACAATGTGGGGTGAAGGCTGGGCAGGCGGTGACTCCTACCACCCGACTAACACTTGCTCAGGCACAAAATTCTATCCTGCAACACAGGCTAATGCGTCAAGACTCAGCGACAGAATCGCTATTTTCAATGACGGCATCCGTGACGGTATAAAGGGAAGTGCAATGGAAATCAACGATGTTGGTTTTATACAGGGCTCAAAGTCATCCGCAAAGGGTGTAAGCTACGGTGTTCGTGCCAACAGCTCAGGTACATACAAGTGGAAGGCTCAGGCTCCTTCACAGTGCGTAACCTATGATGCGTGTCACGATAACGCAACACTTTACGATCAGATTATTGCGTCAACAGGTCTGGCAGACTACGGAGAGAGAAATTCCGAGGCTGTTAAGATGAACAGGCTTGCAAGTGCAATTATCTACACATCACAGGGTATTTCATTCACACTTGCCGGTGAAGAAATGGCTCGTTCAAAAGACGGTGACACAAACAGCTACAAGTCGGCAGCCGACCTTAATATGATTAAATGGCAGAATGTTGTTGACTATGCCGATGTAGTTTCTTACTACAAGGGTATGATGCAGATTAAGTCAGCATTCTCGCCTCTCACAGCTATGGATAATTCATATGCTGACAAATACACATTCACCAAAAAGGTTTCTGCTTCAACAAATCAGATTTCATTCACAATTCAGAACGATGTTGAGGGTGAATGGAACAAGATGGCTGTTATTTATAACAATGCAACCACAGCTGCAGATGTAACCCTTTCGGATACATCCGTAACAGATTGGGTTGTTATCGCTAACGGTGAAACAGCAGGTCTTGACTCACTCGGCGAGGTGACAGGCTCAACATTCACAGTTCCTGCTCGTTCGGCTATCGTAGCTGTTGACAAGGCAGGCTATGAGTCGGCAGGCATCAAATCTTCAAACGGTAAGGTTAAGGTTAACTATGTTTACGAAGCAACAGGCGAAAAGCTTGAAGATTCTGTAATCCTTCAGGGTCCTGTAGGCTCAGGTTATGTAACAGTTCCGAGTGCAGTTATTCCCGATACATACATCGTAAGTCGTATTGGCGGAAATGCAGAAGGCAAATATACTTCCGATATGCAGGAGGTTACATACTACTACACAGACTACATTCCTGAATCACTCAAGAACGCTGACTTCAACGGTGACGGTGAAATTAATGTAATTGACGCTACACTTCTTCAAAAGTATATTGCAAAGCTTGAAACTCCTACAGTTGATGAATCAGTTCTTGACCTAAACTATGACGGTACTTTCAACATTGAAGATTCAACAATGATAATGAAGTATGTTGCTGGAATTCCTGTATCTTCCGGTAAAGTAACAGTAAACTACTACTACACAGACGCTGACGGAAAACAGCAGAAGCTCACTGATTCAATCGTATTTGCAGGCAGAGCAGGCAGCACATATAAGTCAACTGCATTCAAGGTTGTTGGCTACGCTGTTGATCCGGACAGAATGCCGGAAAATCAGTCTGGCTTAATTCCTTACGGTGAGGCTGAGGTAAACTACTACTACATCGCTTCAAGCCTTGACATCACACTTCACGTAAAGCACAACGGTTCACTTACATGGACGCCATATCTCTGGATATGGGGTTCAGACCTCAAGGGCAAAGACTCAGGCAACTTTATGTCAGAGTGGCCGGGTGATCCTATGACTAAAGGTGAAAACGGTTGGTTTGATTACGGCTTCACATATAAGGGAGCAGGTACATACAATGTAATTGTATCCGATAACGCTACTAACCAAACAATTGACTACAAGGGCTTTGTAGATAACGAAATGTGGATTGTAATTGATGACTCTGCTGTTATGGGCAGTACATACCTTACATTCTACACAGATAACCCTGACACTAATCCCAACGCTCCAATCGCTGAGCAGGTTACACTCGGTTAATCTGAAATCACAAACACAAATTGCAAAAGAGGGCTGACCTTAAACGGTCAGCCCTTTTAATCGCTAAAAAAGTTTATTATTGCTCTGTAACGGAAAACTCCCCGACAGCTTATAAAACTGTCGGGGAGTCATTGGTTTATCAGTTGTTGTTCATTCTGTAGCAGAGAGTCATAAGGCTGTCACTGAGATGAACATTCTCTACCATAGTATCATTATAACGAGCATTTATATCATAGTGGCTGAAATTCCAGTAATTCTTGATTCCGTGTGAATATAGCTTATCGAGAACATTTTCAACACAAACACGGGGAATGCACAAAAACGCTGTGTCAATATGATTTTTATTACAAAAATCGTCGAGTTCACTTTCGTTTTTAACTGTAATTCCGTTGAGCTTTGAACCGACTTTTTGTTCGTTGCTGTCAAAACAAGCGATAAGCTCAAAACCGAGTTTTTCAAAATTCATATGCATTGCAACGGCCTTACCAAGATTACCCGCACCGATAAGAATGGCCTTGTAATCGTTGTTAAGTCCCAGAATGTTCTTGATTTCCTCTTTCAGCTGACTTACGCTGTAACCGTAACCCTGCTGACCGAATCCGCCGAAGCAGTTAAGATCCTGTCTTACCTGTGAGGCGGTCACATTCATAATTTGTGCAAGCTTAGTTGAAGAAATTTTGTCAATGTTCTGGTCATTCAGTTCTGATAAAAAGCGGTAATATCTTGGCAAACGCCTGATAACCGACATTGAAATACTGTCATTCTTAGACATTACTCACTATGCTCCTTTAACTTTAAAATCAGAGAGATGCTGCAAGGCGCTCGTCAATAGCCTTGAGAAATTCTTCTGTGTTTACTTTCTTTTTGTTCTCAAGTGTCGAGATAGCGTAGAGATCGCCTGTCATAACGCCGTCCTCAATTGTCTTGATTGTTGCTGCCTCAAGCTTGTCTGCAAACTTCATAAGATCGTCAAGACCGTCAAGCTCGCCTCTTTTGCGGAGAGCGCCTGTCCATGCAAACAATGTTGCAACAGAGTTTGTGGAAGTTTCTTCGCCCTTGAGATACTTGTAGTAGTGGCGCTGAACTGTGCCGTGAGCAGCCTCGTATTCATAGATGCCGTCGGGAGAAACAAGCACGCTTGTCATCATTGCGAGCGAACCGAATGCAGTTGCAATCATATCACTCATAACATCACCGTCATAGTTCTTACAAGCCCACATATAGCCGCCTTCACTTCTGATAACTCTTGCAACAGCGTCATCAATAAGTGTGTAGAAATATGTAATACCTGCGTTCTCAAACTTCTCTTTGTACTCATTCTTAAAGATTTCACTAAAGATGTCCTTGAATCTGTGGTCATAAATCTTGCTGATTGTATCCTTTGTAGCAAACCAAACATCAAGCTTCTGATCAAGTGCATAGTTAAAGCATGAACGGGCAAATGATGAGATACTCTTGTCAATGTTGTGCATACCCTGAATAATACCGTCAGTTTTGAAGTCAAAGATTGTGCTTCTTTCCTCGGTACCGTCAGGCTTTGTAACGCAAAGCTCTGCCTTGCTTCCTGCCTCAACCTTCATCTCTGTGTTCTTATAAACATCACCGTATGCGTGACGGGCAATGCAGATTGGCTTTTTCCATGTAGGAATGTAGGGAACAATACCCTTAACAAGAATCGGACTTCTGAATACCGTACCGTCAAGGATAGCACGAATCGTACCGTTAGGTGATTTCCACATACTCTTGAGGTTGTACTCTGTCATTCTTGCGGCATTAGGTGTGATTGTGGCACACTTAACGGCAACACCGTATTTCTTTGTTGCGTTGGCGCTGTCAACTGTAACCTGATCGTCTGTTTCGTTTCTGTGCTCAAGACCGAGGTCATAATATTCTGTTTTGAGGTCAACATAAGGTGTGATAAGAATATCTTTAATCTGTTTCCAGATGACTCTTGTCATCTCGTCGCCGTCCATCTCTACGAGAGGGGTGACCATTTTAATTTTTTCCATATCAGCTGTTCTCCTTTGTGTAGTCAAGCAGACCGCCTGCAATGATAATGTTTCTTGTTCTGTCTGAAAGCTCACAGTCAGCAACAATTGTGTCGCCTGTTGTCTTGTTTACAACAGTAACCTGCTTGCCGTTTGCAATTTCGTCCTTAACATTCGGGAGTTCAAGCATATCGCCAAGCTTGATTTTATCATAATCTTCTGCGTTTACAAATGTAAGCGGAAGAATTCCTGCATTGATAAGGTTGCTCTTGTGAATCCTTGCAAAGCTCTTTACGAGTACAGCCTTAACACCGAGGAAAAGGGGAGCGAGAGCTGCATGCTCACGGGATGAACCCTGACCGTAGTTTTCACCGCCGACAATAATGCTCTTGCCGAGTGTCTTTGCACGGGTTGGGAATTCCTTGTCGCATACTGTAAAGCAATGCTCTGAAATTTTCGGAATATTTGAACGGAGCGGAAGAATCTTTGCGCCTGCAGGCATAATATGGTCGGTTGTAATGTTGTCGCCGACCTTGAGTGAACATGACGCCTCGATAGAATCTGTGAGCGGATGAGTTTCGGGATAGCTCTTGATGTTAGGACCACGGAGGATTTCTACGCTGTCCATTTCTTCAACAGGAGCGGGATCAATAACCATATTGTCATTGATGAGGAATTTTTCGGGCATTTCAATCTCAGCAGCCGCACCAAGACATCTCGGGTCTGTGAATACGCCGTTGATTGCAGAAACAGCCGCAGTTTCCGGAGATACAAGATAAATCTGACCGTCTGCCGTTCCGCTTCTGCCTTCAAAGTTACGGTTGAATGTTCTGAGTGAGATACCGCCGCTGTTAGGTGACTGTCCCATACCGATACACGGACCGCAGGCACTTTCAAGGATTCTTGCACCTGCCGCAATCATGTCGCCGAGTGCGCCGTTGAGAGCGAGCATATTAAATACCTGCTTTGAACCCGGAGCAATTGCAAGCGATACATTATCTGCAACCTTTTTGCCCTTGAGAATGTGAGCAACTCTCATAAGGTCAAGGTAACTTGAGTTTGTACATGAACCGATACAAACCTGATCAATCTTCTTGCCCTCAAGCTCTTTGATTGGCTTAACATTGTCGGGTGAATGCGGACAGGCTGCAAGCGGTTCAAGCTCTGAAAGGTTGATTTCGATAACTTCGTCATAAACAGCGTCATCATCAGCCTTAAGCTCTGTATAGTCTTCCTCACGACCCTGAGCCTTGAGGAACTTTCTTGTTGTTTCATCAGACGGGAATACAGAAGTTGTAGCACCAAGCTCTGCACCCATATTTGTGATTGTTGCTCTTTCGGGAACCGTAAGTGTGGCAACACCTTCTCCACCGTACTCAACAATCTTTCCGACGCCGCCCTTAACGCTCATAACACGAAGAACTGCGAGAATAATATCTTTTGCAGAAACCCAAGGACTGAGTTTGCCCGTAAGATTAACTCTTACCATTTTCGGCATAGTAATATAGTATGCGCCGCCGCCCATGGCAACAGCAACATCAAGACCGCCTGCACCGATTGCGAGCATACCGATACCGCCACCCGTCGGAGTGTGGCTGTCAGAACCGATTAAAGTCTTTCCCGGTTTACCGAATCTTTCAAGGTGAACCTGGTGACAAATGCCGTTGCCGGGTCTTGAAAAATAGATACCGTGTTTTTTACAAACAGACTGAATGAATCTGTGGTCATCGGCGTTCTCAAAACCTGTCTGAAGTGTGTTGTGGTCAATGTAAGCAACGCTTTTTTCTGTTTTTACTCTCGGAATGCCCATAGCCTCATATTCGATATAAGCCATAGTGCCTGTTGCATCCTGAGTAAGAGTCTGGTCGATTTTAAGACCGATATCACTGCCAACGGTCATTTCTCCGCAGACAAGATGATTCTTGATGATTTTCTGCGCAAGCGTGTAGCCCATAATATTACCTCCTAAAAATTAATGCCTATCATAATTCAGGTCCTGCGAAAAAATGCAAAACACTATGTTAATTATATAACAATCTTGAGATATTGTAAAGAAAAAATCACACGAAATGAGCAAAAATCGTTATTTTTTCACTAAAAAATATTTTTTGCGGTTTTCTATCGGAAAAATGTTCAAAAAGTGTCGGATATTAGCATAAAAGGTGATGAAAAATATAAATTGAATTTTAGCTTTTATAGTGTTATAATGCTTGATGTATGCAATAAGATTTAAGTGATTTTAGCAAAACGAGGTATTTTTATGGATGTAAGAGAGAATTTAAGAAATATTGCAATTATCGCCCATGTTGACCACGGCAAAACTACTTTGGTTGACCAGCTTTTGAAGCAGAGCGGTGTTTTCAGAGCAAATGAAAATGTAGAAGAAAGAGTAATGGACTCTAATGACCTTGAGCGTGAAAGAGGTATCACAATCCTTTCAAAGCCGACAGCCGTAATGTACAACGGCATCAAAATTAACATTGTTGACACCCCCGGTCATGCCGATTTCGGCGGTGAGGTTGAGCGTATTCTCCAGATGGTTGACGGTGTTGTATTGCTTGTTGACGCATTTGAGGGTTGTATGCCGCAGACAAGATTTGTTCTTAAAAAGGCACTCGGCCTCGGCAAAAAGCCGCTTGTTGTTCTTAACAAAATCGACCGTCCCGGTGCAAGACCCAAAGAGGTTGTTGACGAGGTTCTCGACCTCTTTATAGAACTCGGTGCCGACGAAGATCAGCTTGAGTTCCCTGTAATTTATGCGTCTGCCCGTGACGGCTATGCATCAGAGGATTATCATGAACCCGGTACGGATATGAAACCTCTCTTTGACGCAATTGTAAAAGAAATCCCTGCTCCTCAGGGTGATATGAACGGAGGACTCCAGCTCCTTATTTCAAACATTGACTCCGATAAGTTTGTCGGCAGAATCGGTGTAGGCCGTGTTGAAAGAGGTACTGCAAAGAACGGACAGGCTGCCGTTCTCTGTCACACAGACGGTACAACTCAGAATGTAAGAATTGCAAAGCTCTATCAGTTTGAAGGACTTAAAAGAGTTGAATGTGACACTGCAACACTTGGTGACATCGTTTGCGTAAGCGGTGTTCAGGATATCAACATCGGTGAAACAATCTGTTCAAACGATTGCGTTGAGCCGCTTCCGTTCGTAAAGATTGACGAGCCTACGGTTTCAATGAATTTTATCGTAAACAACTCACCGTTTGCAGGCAGAGAGGGTAAGTATGTAACCTCCCGTAACCTTCGTGACAGACTTTTCAAGGAAATTGAAACAAATGTTGCACTTCGTGTTGAAGAAACAGACAGCGCCGATACATTCAAGGTATCGGGCAGAGGTGAACTCCACCTTTCAATTCTTATCGAAACAATGCGCCGTCAGAATTATGAATTTCAGGTTTCCCGTCCGCAGGTTATTACAAAGATGATTGACGGCAAGCTTCATGAGCCTATGGAGTTTCTTATCATCGAAGTTCCCGACACATATGTCGGTCCTGTAATGGAAAAGCTCGGTTCAAGAAAAGGTGAGCTTATCAATATGGGTACTCGTGAAGGCGGTGTTACTCACATCGAATTCAGAATCCCGTCAAGAGGTCTTATGGGTTATCGCCCCGAATTCCTTACAGATACAAACGGTAACGGTATTATGAACCATGTATTTGACGGTTATGAGCCATACAAGGGCGAAATCGTAACCCGCCATCAGGGTTCACTTATCGCTTTTGAAACAGGCGAAACTGTAACCTACGGTCTTTATGCCGCTCAGGAAAGAGGCAGACTCTTTATCGGACCCGGTGTTCCTGTTTACGAGGGTATGATTGTAGGCGCAAGTCCTAAGTCTGAGGATATCACAGTTAATGTCTGCAAGAAAAAGCACATCACAAACACCCGTGCATCGGGTTCTGATGACGCCCTCAAGCTTACACCTCCGACAATTATGTCGCTTGAACAGTGCCTTGAATTCATTGCTGATGATGAGCTTGTTGAGGTTACTCCCGAAAATATCCGTATGCGTAAGCGTATTCTTTCAAAAGAACAGCGTATGAAACAGGCATTCCGTAAGAAATAATTAAAATAATGAGTTATGTAATTCTTGACCTTGAATGGAACGGTTCATACAGCAAGGTTCTGCACAAATTTGTCAATGAAATAATTGAAATCGGTGCGGTTAAGCTTGATGATGAACTGAATGTATGCGACACCTTTACAATGCTTGTTGCTCCGAAAATCGGCAAAAAGCTATGCAGTAAGGTAAAACAGCTTACTAAAATAACAAATGAAGAGTTGAAGGACGAGGGCGTAAGCTTTATCAGAGCAATCAGCCTGTTCTCGGATTTTCTGGGTGACGGTGTGCTTATGACATGGAGCGACTCCGACCTTCATGCTCTTATTGAAAACTACAGCTACTACACGGGCAGAACCAGACTTCCGTTTCTCTCACGCTATTGCAATCTGCAAAGCTATTGTGAAGATTGTCTTGATTTGCACGATTCATCCTGTCAGCTGGGACTCGGTGCCTGTGCCGAAATGGCAGGTGTTGATTTTTCGGAAGATGATCAGCACAGGGCGCTTGCCGATGTGTACCTAACATTGGAATGTATGAAGGCTTTTTACGGTAAGTATCCGTTAAAGCCGTACATTAAGGATGCAGTTTGTGACGAATTCTATGACAGACTGCTGTTCAAAAATCATTTTGTTACAGATATCAACAGTCCCGATGTTGACAAAAGCGTTATGTTTTTCGATTGTGAAGATTGCGGAAAACCGCTTGTTCAGCTTTCAAAGTGGCGACTTCACAACAAAAGCTTTACCGCCGAATTTTCATGCAAATATTGCAGAAAGAAGTTCAACGGCAGAGTATCCTTCAAAAAGAAGTTTGACGAAGTTTCGGTAAAGAAAAAGCTTAACGAAAAGGTTGAAAAGAAGCCCGAAACAAAAGAACAGGTCAACACCGTTTCGGCAAACTGAGTACATTTTCATATGGAGTTATTTTTATGATTATTAAGTTTTTTGATAAACTTCATTATAAACTTTCTTTATCAGAATCACAGATAAATGATATAATCAGAAGTCGTTCTAAGTGTGGTCCTAGTATCAAAGGAAATGAATTTTCCTATGATGTAAACTTTACTGATAAGGGCTTTAAAATGAAGTTTGTACAGTCTGTAAATTTTGGTGGAATTTATAGCTTGAGTCCGATTTTTTCAGGTAAGATAGAGGAAGATTGTGGGTATTCTGATTTAACAATCAGAATGTTTCCAAATCCAATAATGGCTGTTGGTTTAGCAATCTTTTTGTATTTCTTCTTGATCGGTATTCATTTTATTTCGGTTGCAGGAATTTTGGGATTTCCAACTATAATTGTAGCTATTCTGACTTTATTCCTTTGCGTAATCATAAAAATCACAAATACTCAATTTAAAAATATGAAAAGTATTCTTGATGAATTATTTCGTTATTATCAAATTTAGGATAACTGATATTTAAAATTGTTATTATCTTAAACATTATATAGGGCAGAGCGTTTTGTTCTGCCCTTTTTTCATGAATACAGATGATTGTGTCGTACTCCTCACAACGCACACCGAATTTTCACATACTATTTTCTTGCTTTCAACATTAATTCAGCCGTATTTCATATACTTTTCACTTTGGGGCTTTATTATATCTACAACATCAAAAAACAACACCGACATTCGATGAAGTCTTTTGAAAATATAACTTTTAATCGGAGGTACAGTTATGAACGATAACTTTGAAAACAATAAAAACGGTTATGACGGTTATTCGTCAGATAATAATACTGCTGACAACAACTATCAGGATATTCATTCATCATCAGATTCACAGTCTGCATCAACTGCAGAAAACACAGAAAGCTCTTATGAATGGAACACAAATTCAACATCAAGTGCAAATTCGGGTGAGTACCGCCATTCGTATATAAACGGTAACAACGAGAATGCGTCACACAACCCTAACCGTTATGAAAGTGCTTATTCTTCAAACGCAGCATCGGGTACATCTTCACAGAACTACTCATCGGATTCATACGGTTCACAGTATTCTTCAAACCCATATTCTTCACAGCAGACTAACAACTATTCATACGGCAATCCGTCACAGAATCCATACGGCTCACAGTCGGGTTCACCGTATGCAAATCAACAGTATTCCGCACCAAAGGCTAAGAAAGTAAAAGTTAAAAAGCCTAAAAAGCCGAAGAAACCAGCATCAAAGGGTTTTGTAGCCGCAATGCTTGTAGCTGCAATCATTCTCGGCGGCGGTGCAGGATTCGGCGGCAGTATGCTTGCATCATCACTTAACAACAACTCATCTTCAAGTGTAAACATCAAACAGGCATCCGCAAACAGCACATCAACCACAAGCAATGCCGCTCTCAGCGGAACAACTTCCGAAATTGTTAAGAAAACAGCCGACAGCGTAGTTGAAATTGCTACCGAAAGCGTTGTAACAGGCGGATTTGCTCAGCAGTATGTTCAGCAGGGTGCAGGTTCAGGTGTTATCATTTCCGAGGACGGTTACATCATCACAAACTACCATGTAATCGAAGGTGCGGAGAATATCACGGTAACACTCCGTGACGGTGCAACTTCATACAAGGCTAAGATAATCGGCAGTGATGAGGACAACGATATCGCACTTCTTAAAGTAGATGCAACAGGTCTTTCAGCCGCAACAATGGGCAACAGCTCAGATCTTGCAGTAGGCGACTATGTTGTTGCAATCGGTAATCCGCTCGGACAGCTCGGCGGTACAGTAACAGACGGTATTATCAGCGCACTTGCCCGTCAGGTAACGGTTGAGGGTAAGAGTATGACGCTTCTCCAGCACAACGCTCAGATCAGCCCCGGTAACTCAGGCGGCGGACTCTTTAACTCAAACGGTGAGCTTATCGGTATTGTAAACGCAAAGGACAGTGCAACAGAGGTTGAAGGTATTGCATTTGCTATTCCGATTAACAATGTTCTTGATATAATTGACGATCTCAAAACATACGGTTATGTAAAGGGCAAGGTTGACCTCGGTATGGAGCTTACAGATATCACATCCGACGATTCCGCATTCTACTACGGACTCAGCAACACAGGCTGTTATGTTCTTTCGGTAACAAGCGGTTCTAATGCAGAAAAAGCAGGATTTATGAGAGGCGATATGATTACCGCAGTAAACGGTACAAGTGTTTCTTCAAAATCAGACATTCAAACAGCCCTCAAGGATTCAAAGGTGGGAGATACAGTAACTTTTACCGTTACAAGAAGAGGTAAGACCGCAAATCTCAAGCTCACTCTTGCAGAATATTCACCGAGCGGCAGTTCTTCAACAGGCAATTCAAAAACACAGAATAAGTCGTCACAATCACAGGGCAAAAGTTCCGATAATAGTGACAGCGACTCAATCTGGAACTATATGTTCGGTCAATAACAGCCAACAAGCTTTTTAGCTTTTTATATAAATATTCATACAGCCAAAGCTGTAGACAAAAAACTCTCTCTTAACGAACAAAGCTCCGTAACCGCACGGAGCTTTGTTCATTTTTGCTTAATATTCAATAAAAGAAAAAAGAACCGTGCCATAAAAGCACGGTTCTTTTGTTTGTTTAAAAATCTTATTTATTTTCTTCCATATATTTAAGCTGTTTGTAAATCATATTGGCACACATATACACATTACCGCCGCCCATTGTGAGAATGAGGTCGCCCTCTTTTGCATTCTTGCAAACATAGTCGGTAATTTCTTCAAATGTGTCAAGACATACAGAACCCGGAACCTTTGCACCGAGGTCAGTAGAATAGATGTTATATGTGTTTGTTTCACGAACAGGGAGAATAGCCGAAATAATTGCCTGATCCGGAATTTTAAGAGCCTCCGCAAAATCGTCAAGGAGCATAGCTGTTCTTGAAAATGTATGCGGCTGGAATATTGCCCAAACCTTGTTAAAGCCCATTTTCATTGCGGCATTGAGTGTTGCAGTAAGTTCTGTGGGATGATGAGCAAAGTCATCGGCAACAGTAATTCCGTCAGGTGTGCCGAGAATTTCAAATCTTCTGTGAACACCGCCGAACTTGTGAAGATTCTCGGAAATTTCCTTCGGAGTAGCGCCAAGATAATGTGCAGTAGCCGCAGCGGCAAGTGCATTATAAATGTTGTGCTTTCCGGGAACGATAAGCTTAATCTGTGTGAGCTTCTCACCCTTATAGTAGAGGTCAAACTGCTCGTGAACACCCTTGTCTGCGCTGATGTTTTCAGCTCTGTAATCGCAGTTTTCGCCAAAACCGTAGGTGATTTTCTCAATCTCAACATCCTTTACGGCATCAAGAGTGTTTTCATCGTCACCGTTGATAACAAGCAAGCCTGTTGTCTGATGAGCAAATTTGTTGAATGACTTCTTAATGTTGTCAAGATTCTTGAAGTAGTCAAGATGATCTGCGTCAATATTAAGAATAATCGAAATAAAAGGATTGAGCTGTAAGAATGTGTCAACATACTCACAGGCCTCACAAACGATTATATCGCTGTGACCGACATAGCTGTTACCGCCGATAAACGGAAGTTTTCCTCCGATAATAGCTGACGGATCAAAACCGCTGCCGATAAGCACCTGTGAAAGCATAGCGGTTGTAGTTGTCTTGCCGTGTGTACCCGAAACCGCAATACTTCTTCTGTATCTTCTTGTAACAATACCGAGCATTACGCTTCTTTCAATGCAGGGAATACCGAGTTCCTTTGCTGCCTGTCTTTCGGGGTTAGTTTCCTTGATAGCCGCTGAGTAAACAACAAGCTCTGCACCCTTGATATTTTCTGCGGCGTGTCCCATAAATACGGGAATGCCGTAACCCTTAATTCTGTCAAGAGTTTCACCCTCGTTCATATCCGAACCCGAAAGTTCGTAACCCTCGTGGTGAAGAATCTCAGCCAGCGGACACATTCCGCTGCCGCCTATACCGATAAAATGTATTCTTTTTATGTTATCCATAAGACTGTCGTAATTCACAATAGTCCACTCCATTCCTGATAAGTATATTTGTCTGTCAGAAAAATCATTCCGCTTTGCCTGTATTTAAGTTGGAACACAGGTTGATTTGCATTCAAAGAGCAATGCCGTGACAGAACTGCAATACTCATATTATAAGACGAATGGACAAAAAAATAAATACCTAATTTGATATTTGTGCAATTTTTGTGTATTGTACGGATACTGTGTTTTAATTGTTGCCAAATTGTAGAGTAAATGCTAAAATAAAAGGGAATAGGATTATAAATAAAAATACACATAAAATGGCAGAGTGATAAAATGACTTTAAAAAAGAACGATATTGTAAACCTTACAATAACTTCGGCAACTGCCGAGGGCAGCGGAGTCGGAAGAACAGATGACGGCATTGCCGTTTTTGTACAGGGTTCTGCAATCGGTGACGAACTCAAGGTGCGTATATTAAAGGTTAAGAAAACCTACGCTTTCGGCAAAATCGAAGAAATTCTCGTTCCGTCCAAGGCGAGAATTACTCCCGACTGCGAAAACTTTATGAAGTGCGGCGGTTGCACATGGCGACATATTTCTTATGAAGAAGAATGCAAAATAAAACAGCAAAGAGTTGAGGATGCCGTAACACGCATCGGCGGTCTTGATAATGTTGTTTTCAAGCCGATTATTTCGTCGGATAATATCACAAGATACCGCAACAAGGCGCAGTATCCTGTCGGTCTTGACCGTGACGGAAATGTTGTGACGGGTTTTTATTCATTCCACAGCCACCGCATAATCAATTGCACCGACTGTATTTTACAGCCCGAAATTTTTGCAAGGGTAATTGAAATCACAAAAGATTTTATCGCAAAAACCAACACGGAAATTTATGACGAAACAACAGGCAAGGGCAGACTTCGCCACATTTATATCAGAATTGGCGAGGTTTCGGGCGAGCTTATGGTGTGCTATGTTGTCAACGCAAACGGTCTTAAACAGGAAGATTTACTTGTGAAAATGCTCAAATCCGAACTTCCGCAGTTAAAAAGTGTGATTATTAATTCTAACAGAGAAAAAACCAATGTTGTTCTCGGCAGAAAAAACAGAACAATCTTCGGAAGTGACCATATTACCGACACACTTTGCGGATTGCAGTTTAAAATTTCACCGTTTTCGTTCTGGCAGATCAACAGAAAACAGGCTGAAAAGCTTTACGGCAAAGCCAAAGAATATGCAAATCTTAAATCTGACGAAATTCTGCTTGATTTATACTGCGGAACGGGTACAATAGGTCTTACAATGGCGGATTCCTGTAAACAGCTTATCGGTGCGGAGATTGTTGAAGATGCCGTGAAAGATGCAAATGAAAATGCAAAAGCAAACGGCATTGAAAATGCACGATTCATCTGCGGCGATGCCTCAGATGCCGCATTTCAGCTTGAAAAAGAGGGTTTAAAACCCGACTGCGTAATCCTTGATCCACCGAGAAAAGGCTGCGGTGAAGAGCTTGTAAAGACAATTTCAAGAATGTCGCCGAGCCGTGTAGTCTATGTATCATGTGACCCCGCAACCCTCGCAAGAGATTTAAAATTCTTCACAGAAAACGGCTACACCCCCAAAGAAATCACCCCCTGCGATATGTTCTCCGGAACCTCCCATGTAGAGAGCGTGGCTCTGTTGACTAAAGTACAGGAGTAAAAGTGTGAAAATTATTAAATTTGAAGAAATCTATCGTGATGATATGATTTTTATGGTTTTACAGGCAAAAGATGCTTTGGGTAGAAAACCTACTATAAATCCTGACCTTCTTGATATTAAGGCAAACTATCTTGATTGCAATGATATGTTTTGGCTTGCAATAGATGAAAATGACAGGGTAGTCGGATGTATTGGATGTTCAAGAATTACTGATACAGATCAGGCATTTTTGCATAGGCTTTATATAAAACCATCATTAAAACGAAAGGGAATCGGCTCAAAGTTACTTAATACGGCAGAGTTATGGATGCGTGAAAACGGTATTGCTGTTTCAAAAGTACATTTGGGGACACCAAAAGAGCAGTGGTTTGAATCTTATGTTTTTTATCCGAAACACGGATATATAGAATATGAACCAAGGTATATGGTGAAGGTTCTGTAAATCCCGATTTGTACAGAGCTGATTTTTATTTTATTAAGGAAAAACATATGTTGAATAAGCAAATAAATATTGAATTGCAGGATACGCAGTGGCAATTTGAATGTGTTGACCATGACAGAACTATTGCCCGAGCAATAGTTTATGATGAAAACGGTTTGTTCTATTTTGTAAGAGCAGAACGAGATGATGATTTTGGAAAAGCAACATTGATTGAAACCTCGGGTGGCGGAGTTGAGATAGGCGAGGACTTACAAACCGCCATTCAAAGAGAATTGAAAGAAGAACTTGGTATATCTGTAGAAATAATTTGCAAAATCGGAGTTGTAAGCGATTATTACAATCTGATTCACAGGCATAATATTAATAATTATTTCTTGTGCAAAGTAAAGTCATTCGGAGAAAAGAATTTGACTCAGGATGAAATAGAAAGTTTTCACTTATCTACATTAAAATTGACATATGAGGATGCTGTTCAAGAATATGAAAATAGGTCAAATACAAGGTTAGGAACACTTGTAGCAAACAGAGAACTGCCTATTTTACAACGAGCAAAAAAAATAATTGATGAAAGCCAAAAGTAATATATTAATACTCATTGCATGAGTCTGTTTATTGAGATATAATTGGCTTGGAGGTGATACATTATGGCAAATGAAGATAAAAAGGATTTTAATGCTATGCTTATGGATAGCAAGGATATGCCTAAATTTCAAATAATCACAGATGAAAAGAGTATTAAAAAATATGGTGGAGATAAAATGTATTTTGCACCGCCTATTGACTATGATAAAGTAATGCGACTTGTGCCTTGTGGAAAATTACTTACAGTAGGTACAATAAGGGAATTCTTTGCTAAACAAAGCGGTGCTGATTTTACAGAGCCTATAACAGCCGGAATTTTTGTTTCAATAGTTGCATGGGCGAGTTATCAACGCGCAGAGGATAAAACCCCTTATTGGAGAACATTAAAAGCAAATGGAGAATTAAATGCAAAGTATCCGGGAGGCGTTGAGGCACAAAAGAAGATGCTTGAAAAAGAGGGACATATCGTAATCCAAAAAGGTAGAACCAATATTAAGTATTATGTTAAGGACTACGAAAAAGCACTATTTACATTGAAATAGATAATGTGAAAACTTCAGATCCACGGACATATTCCCACAAACGGCAGAACCACGAAAAAGGCTTTGGATAAGTTCTCTCTAATCTAAAATCAGCCGAGAAATTCATCATACTCAGACGAGCTATGCGGAAAGCGTGGCATTGATTGAAAGAAACTAACAAACTAACATAGAAAAGGACTTAAAATGCAAAATACTCTTAAAATTAAACAAACAAAAACGGCTTTGGTATTTAACCTTGCGATTATTGCCTGTGAGATTGCCGCAATAATTATCGTGTTTTTCAAAATAGGCTGTTATCCGCTTGTATATTACACTGAGGACAGCAACCTGTTTGCACTTGTTGCCTGTGCGGTTATGGCAGGCTTTCAGGTGCGATATCTCAAAAGTGGAAAAGAAATTCCGCACTCGGTTCAAATGTTAAAATATATGGCGGCGGCTGTGCTTTCGGTAACATTTATCGTAGTTCTTGCCGTGCTTTCTCCGATGCGTGGAGATGGCATAAACGGTTGGCTCTATATGCTTTTTAACAAAGACTTCACCTTTTTACATACTTTGTGTCCGATTCTTACAATTTTATCGTTTGTGCTTTTTGAAAAAGAACCTCACCTTAACACAAAATCAGCTTTCACGGCTACAATCCCTACATTAGTATATGCGATTCTGCTTATTATACTTAATATAGTCGGTGCAGTTGACGGTCCATACCCGTTTTTGCGTGTGATGAATCAACCGTTGTATATGTCATTTGTATGGTTCATTGTAATAGTGGGCGGTGCGTTTTTTCTTGCACTCTTACTTCAAAAACTTAATTCGATAGGAAGGAAAAGTAAATAACAGACAGAAAACAGATGAAAATTTCAGATTGGAGTGATTTTTATGAAATACCATAAGTTGGTGGAGAATGCTAAAAAGCCAAACGGCTTTTGGGGCAAAATGATGATTAAGGCTATGAATAAAGGACATTCAAGCCTTACCTCATGGGGACTTGAACATATGAATATTGAACGCACCGCAACTGTACTTGACATAGGCTGCGGCGGCGGAAAAACCGTTGACCGACTTTGCTCAATTGTTGCCAACGGCAAGGTTTACGGAATCGACTATTCCGAACTCTCGGTAAAATCCTCCGAAAAACTCAATTCAAAAAATATACTCTGCAACAAAGCAAAAATTCTTCAGGCATCAGTATCGGATATGCCTTTTGAGGACAATACTTTTGATAATATTACGGCGGTTGAAACCTACTACTTCTGGCCTGATAAGGAAAATGATGTAAAAGAAGTTTTCCGTGTTCTCAAACAGGGCGGAACGGTTATGCTGCTTTTTGAAATGCTCAGAACAGACGATGATCCGTTCAAGTGGGAAAAGGTTGAAAATATGCTGAATATCAAGTCGGTAACTCCGCAGGAAATCAGAGCCGTACTTGAATCGGCAGGCTTTGAAAACATAAACACATACACTAAGGAAGGTACAACATGGCTTTGTGCCACAGCACAAAAACCGAAGGATGATGAAAACTAATGAAGGCTTTGATTACAGGTGCAAGTTCGGGCATAGGAAAAGAAATTGCCAGATATCTTGCAGAACTCGGTTATGAACTTATTCTTGTATCACGCTCAACAGATAAGCTTAACAAGCTGAAAGAGGAACTTTCAAATGTGAATGTCAGGGTAATTACGCTTGATTTTTCACGAGAAAGTGACAGCATGGATTTGTATGAGCATATTAAGAATGAAAATGAACAGATTGATTTTCTTGTCAACAACGCAGGCTTTGGAGCATACGGAAAATTTTTGGATGTTCCGCTTGAAAGAGAGCTTGAACTCATTCACACAAATGTTTCAACGGTTCACATTCTCACAAAGCTTTTTCTTAAAGATATGGCGGAGAGAAACAGCGGATATATTCTTAATGTAGGTTCTGCCGCAGGATTTCTTGCAGGACCGACATTTGCAAGCTACTATGCATCAAAGAATTATGTTGTCCGTCTTACTCAGGCAATTCATGAGGAAATGCGTAGGGATAATAAAAATGTCAAGGTTTCCGTACTTTGCCCGGGTCCCGTAAAAACCAACTTCAATAATGTTGCGGATGTAAAATTCTGCATAAGAGGACTTGACCCGAAGTTTGTTGCAAGGTATGCCGTTGACATGACCATGAAGGGCAAAATGATTATCACACCCGGTTTTGAAATGAAAGCGGTGTCGTTTTTCAGACATTTTGCACCCGAAAAACTTCTCACAAGAATCTCTTATAATGTGCAGATGAAGAAAAACGGTATAAAATAATTATCATATAGAAATAGGGGAGGTGACACATTGAGGATAAAATTCGTTGACAAGGCGATAAAACTTTACAAAAGAATAACAGGCAGATTTGAACCGATAACAAGCAAATGCGTTCACGATAATATTTTTGCAATTGCCGGACAGTCGGCATTCTTTATTATATTATCGGCTGTGCCGCTCTCAATGTTCTTTGTGTCACTTTTGCAAAACCTACACATTCCGATTGATTTTGTTTATCACGGACTCAGTAGTGTGTTTTCGTCAAAAATTGCCGATGACTTAACATACTTTCTGACCTCTGCCTATGAAAGTGCTGTGGGAATTTCTCTTGTAACGCTTGTAGTCACTCTGTGGTCGGCGGCACAGGGAATCCACGCAATCACAAACGGACTCAACAGAATTTATGACGCTTACGAAAACAGAAACTGGTTCTTTTTAAGAATAAGGGCGATGTTCTACACAATTGCGTTGTTTGTAATTTTGCTTGCGTCACTTGTACTTATTGTCCTTGGTTCAACAATTAACGATTTTCTTTCACCGCATCTAAAATCGTTGCCGGACATAATCGGAATAATCTATCATCTCAGATATATACTTATCTTTATGTTTCTCACGGTATTGTTTGCTCTGATTTACAGGAACTTTCCGAACATCTCACGCAGCGAGCATAAGGAATACGGCTTTAAGTCACAGTTGCCCGGTGCGTTTCTCTGCACGGTTTCGTGGTATGTGCTTTCGTTCGGTATTTCGGTTTATGTGTCGGATTTCAACGGATTTTCCGTGTACGGAGGTCTTACAAGAATTGCCGTTATTATGATTTGGTTTTACTTTCTTATGGTTTGTCTTATGGTTTGTGCGGAAATCAATTATGTCTATCATGACAGGATAAAAGCGTTTACCGTTGCAAAATTTAAAAGAAAGGTAAAAACCAAAGGTTCAGAGCTTAATCAAATAAGAAAAGAAAGAAAAAATAATAAGTCAAATAAAAGTAAATAAATCAAAATAAAACACTTCCGTTCGGTGATACTACCAATGGAGGTGTTTTTTGTGAAAAGAAAATTTTCTAAAAAGGTGATTTCAATATTGCTCGTATTTACAATGCTCATCGGCGGAGCGTGCTTTTCATGCACAAGTGCAGCGGCATTTGATCTTGGCTATATCAGCGAGGACGGAATGAAGCTCGGTTACAGTATAATCAAGGGCTATTCCAAAATGTCGATGAAAAAAGGTCAGTACAAGGACGGGAAAATTGCCGTTTACTGCGGACTTGATGTGAATAATCTATATGTTATGGGTTCGCTCGGTTGGTTCTATATGACAAACGGTGTTGATCTCGACCGTGCAATGACGGATAACGATTACGCAATGGAGATGATTGCAAAGCTTGACTCACACCTTCAAGGTGCAGGCATAACAAATGACAGGGCAAAAGAAAAGAAAGCCGAGATTTTAAAGGATGCAAAGTATGTTTATCAATGCTTTGACACATTGGGACTTTACATTGTTGATGTTGACAAAAACAGAGCCGATGAACTCATGAACGACAGCGGTATTGATTTTGTGCTTGACGGCGGTTGCGTTCCCAAAAATATGAAAGACCTCAATATTGACGGAAAAACAGATGAAAAGGACGCTGAGCTTATTCAGAAGTATCTTATCAAAGACCTGACCTTTGACGATTATGACGAAAATCAGTATGCTCTTTTTGTTTGCGATATCAACGGTGATAAAACCCCCGATATCCGTGATGCGACAGAAATCCTAAAAAAGTGACAATTGTCATAATTTGTGCAAAGTGAATATGATTTTAACTGCGACAGCTGTAATTTTAGCTGTCGCTTTTGATTTGTGACAGCAATGTGAAACTTTGAATAATTATTTGTAATTTCTCTTGACATTCAAAATGAAGGTGCTATAATTACTGATACAAATTGTTTTGTATCGAACTATTCTATATAGAACAATATCTGATAAGTGTGATTTCGGAGGTGAAATAATGTGTGATGACAAAAGCGTAAAAAGCTGTAAGTGCAACAAACGCTTTAATGATTCAATCGGTCACGAAATCAAGGCGCTTAATCAGGTTTTGCAGAGAAAGTTAATCTATTCCGCCAAGGATAAGGGTGTGGATAAGCTGACTCTTATGCACGGCTGGATTATTGCATATCTCTATGATCATCGTGATGAAGATGTTTATCAAAAAGATATTGAAAACGCATTTTCAATTGCCCGTTCAACCGTTACAAGTATTCTTAAACTTATGGAAAAGAAAAATTACATAACGAGGGAGAGCGTTGAAAGTGACGCAAGGCTCAAAAAACTTGTCTTGACCGAAACAGGTATTGAACTTCATTACAAAATCGAAAATATGATAACTAAAAACGAAACTTTGCTTGACAGTCTGCTGACAAAAGAAGAAAAGAAACAATTTCTTTTTCTTATAAATAAAATTCTCAGCGGACTTGAAAATGCAAATTAAAACGGAAGGAGATAAGTATGATAAAAACTTTGGCAAAAAATATCAAAGGTTTCGTCAAAGAATCCGTTCTGACTCCGTTCTTTATGATACTCGAAGTAATTGTTGAAACAATTATTCCGTTTCTTATGTCATCAATGATTGACGACGGTATCAACAAGGGCGATATGCAGCACATATTCATAACGGGCGGTTATATGGGTGCACTTGCACTCACGGGCTTGTTTGCAGGTATGATGGGCGGTATCTACGGTGCAAAAGCTTCGGCAGGCTTTGCAAGAAACCTCAGACGCTCAATGTTTGCAAATATCCAGTCATTCTCGTTTGCCAACATTGACCGTTACTCAACCGCAGGACTTGTTACACGTATGACAACGGATGTAACAAATCTTCAGAATGCATATCAGATGCTTTTAAGAATGTGTTTCAGAGCGCCTGTATCGCTCATCTGTGCAATGGCAATGACATTCATCATCAATGCAAGGCTTGCCTGTATTTATCTCATTGCAACAATTTTACTTTCTGTTGTTCTTGCCTTTATTATGAAGGCAACATACAAGTATTTCAGTCAGGTTTTTGAAAAGTACGATGAACTCAACGCAAGCGTTCAGGAAAATGTAACTTCAATCAGAGTTGTAAAGGCTTTCGTTCGTGAAAAACACGAAGTTGGCAAGTTCCGCAAGGCAGCCGACAATGTTTACAGACTTTTTGTTAAGGCTGAAAATGCCATGGTAACAGTATCACCGATTATGATGGTTACTTCATACGCATCAATCATCCTTGTAAGCTGGTTTGGCGCAAATATGATCGTAAGCAGTGAGCTTACAACAGGTGAACTTACAAGTATGCTCACATATTGTATGAACATTCTTATGAATCTTCTTATGGTGGCAATGGTGTTTGTAATGCTCACAATGAGCCTTGCAAGCGGCAAGCGTGTTGCAGGTGTGCTTAATGAAAAATCAACGCTTGCAAATCCCGAAAATCCTGTTTACGAGGTTAAGGACGGAAGCATTGAGTTTGACAATGTTTCATTCTCATACAACACAAAAGCCGAAAAACCGATTCTCAACGATATCAACCTAAAAATCAAATCAGGCGAAACAATCGGTATTATCGGCGGTACGGGTTCTTCAAAAACAAGCCTTGTAAACCTTATTGCAAGACTTTATGATGTAACCGAAGGTTCTGTTAAGGTCGGCGGAAAAGATGTTCGTGACTATGATATCGAAACTCTGCGTGACAAGGTTTCGGTTGTGCTCCAGTCGAATGTTCTTTTCAGCGGTACAATCCTTGACAACCTCAGATGGGGCAACGAAAATGCTACAGAGGAAGAATGCGTCAATGCCTGCAAGCTGGCGTGTGCAGATGCGTTTATCGAAAGCTTCCCCGATAAGTACAACACAAAAATCGAACAGGGCGGTACTAATGTTTCGGGCGGTCAGAAACAGCGTCTTTGCATTGCAAGAGCTTTGCTGAAAAATCCGAAAATTCTTATTCTTGATGATTCGACAAGTGCAGTTGATACCGCAACAGACGCAAGTATCCGCAAGGCATTCAGCGAGAATATCCCCGATACTACAAAGCTGATTATTTCACAGCGTGTATCAAGCGTTTCACACGCAGACAAGATTATTGTAATGGATGACGGCGAGATAAGCGCAGTGGGTACTCACGAAGAACTTATCAAAAACAGTCCGATTTACAATGAAATTTATGTTGCCCAGACAAGCGGCAACGGTGATTTTGATGCGAAAGGAGAGCTGTAATTATGCCGGGACCAATGGGAAGAAGAAACCGAGGACCTGCACAAAAGGTTGAAAATTCAGGTCAGGTTCTTAAAAGACTAATCGGTATTATCTTCAAAAAATATAAATTTCAGATGATTATTGTTTTCGTCTGCATCCTCATCAGCGTACTCGCAAATGTTCAGGGTTCATTGTTTATTCAGAATCTTATTGACGATTACATCACTCCGATGATTCAGAGCGGAAGCCGTGACTTCGGACCGATGCTCGGAGCAATTTTAAGAGTTGCAATTTTCTATGCAATCGGTGCGGCGTCGGCGTTTATCTACGCCAAAATTATGGTTTATGTAACACAGGGTACAATGCGTGATTTGCGTTGTCAGATATTTGAACATATGGAAAGCCTTCCGATAAAATACTTTGACACACACCCTCACGGCGATATCATGAGCGTTTACACAAACGATATTGACACCCTCCGTCAGATGATCAGCCAGAGTATTCCTCAGCTTTTCAACAGCGGAATTACAATCATAGCCGTTCTTGTCAGTATGTTTACACTCAGTATTCCTCTTACAATTCTTACACTTGTAATGGTTGGTGTAATGCTTTTTGTAACAAAACAGCTTGCGTCACGAAGCGGAAGGTTTTTTGCAAGACAGCAGGCAGACCTCGGTGCGACTAACGGTTACATTGAGGAAATGATGAACGGTCAGAAGGTTGTAAAAGTATTTAACCATGAGAAAAAGAGCATTGAAGAATTCAATGAGCTTAATGACAGGCTTTTCAACAGTTCATACAACGCAAACAAGTTTGCAAATATCCTTATGCCGATTAACGCACAAATCGGTAACATCAGCTATGTACTTTGTGCAATCGTAGGTTGTATCTTTGCTCTCAACAACTTTCTCGGATTTACAATCGGTAAACTCGTAAGCTTCCTCACATTTAACAAGAGCTTTACCCAGCCTATCAATCAGGTCAGCCAGCAGTTTAACTCAATTGTTATGGCGCTTGCAGGTGCAGACCGTATCTTTAAACTTCTTGACGAAGAGCCTGAGGTTGATGACGGATATGTAACACTTGTCAATGTCCGCAAAGAGGGCGACAGGCTTGTTGAAACTGAGAAAAAAACAGGTATGTGGGCTTGGAAGTATACTCACAGCATAACAGGCGAAACAGAGTATCGTGAACTCAAGGGTGCGCTTGTTATGAACGATGTTGACTTTGGCTACACGGATGATAAAATCGTTCTTCACAATATTGATTTGTACGCAGAACCCGGTCAGAAGATTGCGTTTGTCGGTTCAACAGGTGCAGGCAAAACAACAATCACGAACCTTATTAACCGATTCTACGATATTCAGGACGGAAAAATCCGCTATGACGGAATCAATATCAATAAAATCAAAAAGGGCGACCTTCGCCGTTCACTCGGTATAGTTTTACAGGATACGCACCTGTTCACGGATACCGTAATGGAAAATATCCGTTACGGCAGACTTGACGCAACAGACGAAGAGGTTATCGCAGCGGCAAAGCTTGCCAACGCAGACAGCTTTATCAGAAAACTTCCTGACGGCTACAACACCCTGCTCAAAGGTGACGGCGGCAATCTCAGTCAGGGACAGCGCCAGATGCTTGCGATTGCAAGAGCCGCTGTTGCAGATCCGCCCGCACTTATCCTTGATGAGGCTACAAGTTCAATTGATACCCGTACCGAAAAGATGGTTCAGGACAGCATGGATAAGCTTATGCACGGCAGAACAACCTTTGTTATTGCCCACAGACTTTCTACAATCAAAAATTCAGACTGTATTATGGTTCTTGAAAACGGCAGAATCATCGAACGTGGTTCACACGAACGGCTTCTTGAACAAAAGGGCAGATACTATCAGCTTTATACAGGCAAAACCGCATAATGATAATCGAAATGGGAGAGTCGCAAAGGCTCTCCTTTTTCTGTTCTTGAAATATTGACTTGTTTATTGTACAATAAGATTCAGAATTGTGAGGTGTCAAAAATTAAAATTAATTCAAAATTAATATTAAAGCTTACTGCATTGTTTGCGGTAATCTGTCTTGCACTTTGTTCGTGTTCAATCAATATCAATGTGAACGGTTCCGATTCGGAAAGCAAAACAACTGTTTCAGAAATCGGAACATTATCGGTTCATTACCTTGATGTCGGACAGGGTGACAGCATATTTATTGAACTGCCGAATCAAAAGTGTATGCTGATTGATGCAGGCGAAAATATGTACGGCAAAAGTATTACCGAATATATCAATAATCTCGGATACACAAATATTGATTATCTCGTTGCAACTCACCCTCATGCCGACCATATCGGTTCAATGGCTTATGTTGTAAAGCATAATAATATCGGCGAAATCTATATGCCTAAGGTTACAACCACAACCAAGACCTATGAGAATCTGCTCACGGCAATTGCAGACAAGGGACTTAAAGTCAAGTCAGCCAAAGCGGGTATGAATATTATTGATGACAACGATTTCAGCATAAATATTCTTGCTCCAGTAACAATTGACGAGGATAATCTGAACAATTGCTCTGTAATTCTAAAAATAACTTACAAAAACGATAGCTTTCTGTTCCTCGGAGATGCCGAAAAGAAAGAGCTTGAAACCGTTACGGCAGATATGAGTGCAGAAGTTCTTAAAGTAGGTCATCACGGAAGCAGAACTTCAACAACAAAAGCGTTGCTTGAAAAGGTAAATCCAAAATATGCGGTTATTTCACTTGGCAAGGATAACAGCTACGGACATCCGCACAAAAGCACATTAAAGTTGCTTGATGAATTCGGAGTTGAAACATACAGAACCGATGAAAACGGAACAGTTGTCATTTCAACCGAGGGTTCAGGTGTGACAATCAAAACGGGACAAACTTCAATGAAAAGGGATGAATAAGCTTGAAAAAATTTATTGTTGACAGAATAGAAGGCGACAAGGCTGTTCTTGAGTGTGAAAACGGCGATATGGTGAATCTTGAACTTAAAGCCCTGCCGAAAAATATCAAAGAAGGCGATGTAATCAACTTTCAGGAAAACAGCTATTTTCTGAACAGCGATGAAACAAAAGCCAGAAAAGAAAAAATTAAAAATCTGATGAATTCGCTTTTTGAAGATTAAAAATCATGCAAAAACAAAAATGCTCTGTACCAAATCAAACGGTACAGAGCATTTTTATTTGTAATTGTGTAATCAATGTGTGTTGTCTGCTGTAAGTGACCTTCTGAAAATATGTCTGAAAATGAATCTGACAATCGGGCCTGCAAAAAACAACTGCCAGCAAAGTGCCATAGGGAAGTTGAGTGCGGTAGTTTCAAGCCATACCGAAATAATCTCAACACCCGCATTTTTGAAAATGAGAGTAGCAGCAAGGCTCATAAGAGGACACATAAAGATAACCGAAATTGCGGAAATTGCGAGTACAAGGAAGAAAGGATTATCCTTTGCAGGGTTTACAATCTTAAAAGCAAGCTTTTTGGCAATGTGACCGATAATGAAAAAGTCAAGAATAAATGCAATCGGCCCCATAAAAGAAAGTTCTTTGAAGGCGGAAAGAAAAACTTCGTTTTTCATTTCGCCGATATTAAGAGCTGTGTTGTAGCAAATCATGGCATAAACCATAAAGAACACCATGATAATCGTAAAAATAACTTCCTGAAATTTAGTTTTTGGCATAAAAAATCTCCTTTATAAAAATGATAACTTAGTAAACATATAAGTGTTGTTCGTTATCATTTCCTTAAGGAGAAATGTGCGTTTCCAATTAAACCATTATATATTTCGGAAATTATACTATAATTTTTTTATTTTGTCAACTTCAAAAAATTTTTCATTGCAATTACTCTGTTTAATACATTTTGTGACACTTTTATTACAATTCAGATTCATTTCTCGGTGGATTTTTACTTTGAAATTTGGTATAATACATATGATTGTGATGAAAATTATACTTAAAACTTGCGGTTCTGTTCAGAAAGGGCATTTTTACTATGGGTGCATCAATTTATATTGCGGATGATGAAAAGAACATTCGTGACCTTATTACAAAGTTTCTTGAGAGTGACGGTTACAGCGTTACCGCATTTGAAACCGGTGACGAGCTTATGGAGGAATTCCTTAAAAAACCGTGTGAACTTGTAATTCTTGATATAATGATGCCCGGAACAGACGGCTTGACAATATGCCGTCGGCTCAGAACGATAACCGATGTTCCTATAATTATGCTGACCGCAAAAGATTCCGAATATGACTATGTAAGGGGAATAACCCTCGGGGGCGATGATTACCTGACAAAGCCGTTCAGACTTACAACCCTTTTAATGAGAGTAAAATCCCTTTTAAGAAGAATGGATATGAACACCAAAAAGGTGACAGGTCAGGAGCTTTCGGATATTAAAATCGGAAATCTTAGATTTTCGGCGCAGGAAAACTGCCTTTATTGCAAAGGCAAGCCTGTTTCTTTGAGCAAAACAGAACTTAAAATGCTTACATATATGTTAAAAGAACCGAAAAAGGCATTTTCAAGAGAAGAAATTCTTGAAGGTGTGTGGGGATTCGATACCGAAGTTGAAACCCGTGTAACAGATGAAACCTTGCGAAGAATACGCAGAAAGTTAAGCCTCGCAGGCAGTAATGTCAGCATAGGCACGATATGGGGCTTTGGTTACAGAATAAGCATTGCGGAGGATAAAAAGTGAAACACATAAAATTCCGTATTTTGATTATTGTATGGTCGTCAATGATTTTACTTTTTTTCGCATTTGCAGGAATTTTAAATATAGTTTTGCCGTCCCACTTCGTAAGTGAGGCAGAAGATGCTCTTGAATACGAAATTGATTATCAGCATTATATTACTAACATCAACGACGAGAGCGAAGATGATTCTTCGGATTATTATGAAGAAGATTCCAATGAAGAATCAACTGAAGAATCAACTCTTCAAAAAAAGTTTGAAAGCGGTTATCAGGATTCGTATTTCACCTCGGATATTTACTATATTGATGTAACAGACGCTCTTAATGACAAAAATACCTCCGAGAGCAACAGCCTTGTCGGCTCAAATTCAACTTCATTAAAAAGTACATACGAACTCACTGAATGGGTTAAGAATCACAATATATCCGAAGAACAAATATATACTCTTCAAACAGATAACGGCTATTATGTATTTACCGTTTATGAAGAACCGCAGAATTATGATTATTGGGACGATGCAGAATCCGATGAAAACGATTCGCCTGTGTATTTAATGTACATAAATATCGATCATATCGTAAAATATACCCGTTCGCTCAACTGGCTTATTTCAGCAATTTTTCTTTGCGCAATTGTTGTGATGAGCATAATCGGTTACAGACTCGGTGTTAAAATCGAGGAGTCACAGAAAACTCAGCGCAGATTTTTTCAGAATTCTTCTCACGAACTCAAAACCCCTCTTATGGCAATTCAAGGCTATGCCGAGGGCATTGAAATGGATGTTGTAGATCCGCAAAATGCCGCAGGCATAATTATGCAGGAAACCGAGAGAATGACAGGTCTTGTTGAGGAAATTCTTTCAATTTCAAAAATCGATTCACGACATTTTAAGCTTGACCTTGTAAAGCTTGACATAAAAGAGGTTCTTTACGATTGTTTTCGATCACTTGATGCTGTTCAGCAGATGAACGGCATAAGCATTGTGCCTGAATTTCCCGATGAAGAAATTTATGTGAAATGTGATGAAGATCAAATGGCAAGGGCATTCCGAAATATCATAATAAACGGTCTGAAATATTCAAAAAAGAAAATTACTGTTGCCTGCGAAACCAATCAGAAATATGTTTATATCAGGTTCAAGGATGACGGTAACGGTATAAACCGTGATGATATTGAACATATCTTCGACAGATTCTACAAAGGCAGTGACGGCGGAACGGGCATCGGTCTGTCGCTTGCAAATGAGATTATACATCTTCACAAGGGCAGCGTAACAGCGTATAACTACCTTGACGGTGCCGTATTTGAAGTGAAACTGCCGATTATTGACTGATTATTTGTGCAAATTGCTGAAAATACAAATAATCGCTTACTTGTGACATTTTTGTGATGCTTTTTGACGAATTTTGTGGTATTATGGTAATGCGTTTGCAATATATAATATTTGGTTAACGAATTTATAATTGGATAATTAATATACAGATATATAATGAGGTGCAGCTATGAACAGCAGTGTGCTGGCTTATCTTGAAAACTCAGCCGAATACTTTCCCGAAAAATGTGCGGTAACTGACGAAAAGGTTTCCTATTCATATTCCGAGCTTGTAAAACTCAGCTCATCTGTCGGAACCGCCCTTTCTGAACTTATCGCATCGGGAGATGCAGTAGGCATATATATGGAAAAATGCGCCGATGCGGTAGCGGCATTTTTTGCAACCGTTTACGCAGGCGGATTTTATTCTGTTCTCAACACGGAGCTTCCGCAGAACAGACTTCAGACCACAGTTTCCGTACTTAATCCAAAGGTGATTGTAACTTCTGAAAGCTTGCTTGAAACAGCGAAAGAATATTTCTCTGAAAGAAAAATTGTGACCTTTGAAGATTTGGCAAAATCGGAACCTGATTATGCAAAGCTTGGCGAAATCCGCAGCCATAAAATTGACACAGATCCGCTCTACATCAACTTCACTTCCGGTTCAACAGGCACTCCAAAGGGAATTGTTGTGTGTCACAGAAGTGTAATTGACTTTATTGACCATTTTACCGAAATATTCGGCATTGATAATAACGATGTAATAGCAAATCAAGCACCGTTTGATTTTGATGTGTCCGTCAAGGATATCTATTCGGCTGTTAAAACAGGCGCAACTCTTGTTGTTGTGCCGAGGAGAATGTTCTCCGCTCCTGCCGAACTCATTGATTTCATATGTGACCGCAGGATTACTGTTATGATATGGGCTGTTTCGGCTCTCTGCCTTATCAGCACATTCCATGCGCTTGACTACAGAACTCCCGAAACCGTTAATAAGATTCTTTTCAGCGGTGAGGTTATGCCGCTCAAGGCGCTTAAAAATTTCCGTTCACATCTTCCAAATGCAAAGTATGTCAACCTTTATGGACCGACTGAAATCACCTGTAACTGCACATACCATATTCTCGACAACGACTGCGACTATGCAGACGGTATTCCGATAGGCAAACCGTTCCCTAATGAAGATGTTATTCTTCTTGATGAGAATAATAACAGAATTTCAGAGGTTGGCAAAGTCGGTGAAATCTGCGTGAGAGGTACTGCTCTTGCACTCGGTTACTACTCAAATCCCGAACAGAATGCAAAGGCTTTTGTTCAGAATCCGCTTAATCCGTACTATCCTGAATTAATTTACAGAACAGGTGACCTTGCAAGATACAACGAAAACGGTGAACTTGTTTTCAGCGGAAGAAAGGATTTTCAGATTAAATATATGGGACATCGCATAGAGCTTGAGGAAATCGAGCGTGAGATGTCGGCTGTTGACGGTGTTGAGCAATGCTGTTGTATTTTTGATGAGAAAAAATCAAGGCTCAAGGGCTTTTTCGTAGGCTCAATTGAAAAGGACGAGCTTGCCGCATCAATGTCAAGAGATTTGCCTGCGTTTATGGTTCCGGGCGTTATCCGCAGGGTTGATGAAATGCCGCTAACAAAGAACGGCAAAATTGACCGTAAAAAGCTTGCTGAAATTGCAGGGGGCAGAAGAAAATGAACGAAATATTAAAGCAGAACAAAACTGCATTCTATGTTTTTGATGTAAAAACTCTCAAAGACAGAGTAGCATATCTCAGAAAAATGCTTCCCGAAGATGTTGCAATCTGCTATGCAATTAAGGCGAACACATTTATTACGGCAGAACTTGAAAATGATGTTGACCGCTTTGAAATCTGCTCACCGGGTGAGGCTGAAATCTGCGATTTACTTGATATTCCCGACAAAATGATGGTGATTTCGGGTGTGTACAAAACTCCCGAAGTTATGGAAAATATGGTTGCAAACGGAAAATGTGACAGAATATTCACCGTAGAGTCACTTACACAGTTTAATCTTTTCAAAGAATTATCCGAAAAATATAAAAAGAAAATTTCTTTGCTTTTAAGACTTACAAACGGAAGTCAGTTCGGAATTAATTCCGATGAAATCGAAGAAATTATTTCAAAAAGAAACGAATTTGAATATCTCGACATACTCGGTATTCAGTTCTTTTCAGGAACACAGAAAACCTCTCTCAAAAAACTCAAGAGAGAAATTGACAAACTTGACAATCTTCTTATTCTTCTCAAAGAGAAATATGATTATACCGCAGAAGAGCTTGAATACGGCACAGGATTCCCTGCAGCCTATTTCAAGGAAGATACCATAAATGAGGACGAGCTTATCGGCGGATTTGCACAGCTTTTGAATGAGATGACTTCAAAGCCGAAAATCACGCTTGAGCTCGGACGAAGCATTGCCGCAATCTGCGGTAAATACTACACGCATATCGTTGATAAAAAGTGCAACAAAGGGGAGAACTACCTTCTTGTTGACGGCGGAATGAACCATATTGTGTACTACGGTCAGCATATGGCAATGAAACAGCCGTACCTTTCGGTTTGCGGAAAAGAAACCGAGCCGTGTACCGAATCATGGAATATCTGCGGTTCGCTTTGTTCAATGAATGATATAATCGCAAAACAGATTTCTTTGCCTGATATTGAAATCGGTGATATAATTTGTTTTGAAAACACAGGTGCTTATTGTATGACAGAGGGAATTTCTTTGTTTTTAAGTCGTGACATTCCCTCGGTTTATATAAAAAAGGAGGACGGAACATACCTTTGCGTCCGTGATTCCTTTGAAACATTTAATTTAAACAAACCCAATTACAGAAAGGAAACGAATTAAAATGGATGAACTTATTGAGATTTTAGAGGACATTAAACCGGATGTAGATTACGAAGGCTGCGAAAACCTTATTGACGGTCACTATCTTGACTCTCTTTCAATCATTTCTCTTATTGCTGAGATTGAGGACGCTTTTGATGTGACAGTTCCTGCAGTGGAAGTTGTTCCTGCAAACTTTAATTCAGTAAAGGCAATGTGGAGTATGATTGAAAGACTCCAAGAGGAGGAATAAGATGGATCTTCCATCATTACTGATGGCGGGCAGTCTTGACACGCTGACCTCATATTTTTCGGTAGCGTTTCTTGCCATTTTTCTGCCTGTTTCAGTTGTTGTGTATGCCGTCATTCCGCAAAAAGCAAGAAAGTATTTTCTGCTTATTGCAAGTTTTGCTTTTTTTTGGCTGATAAGCGGTCAGTTGATTGCCTATTTGTGCCTGATAATAATGGGCGTCCATTATTTCGGCTTGTGGCTTGACAGGATTCAAACGCAAAAAAGTGCGGCACTAAAGGCTGTGCCTAAGGAGGAGAAAAAGGCTCTTAAAAAGGTATATCTCCACCGCAGTCGCAGAGTTCTGTTGTTTGCCGCCGTACTTATGATAGGCGGTCTGCTTGTAATCAAATACTCACCGTTTTTTACAACAAATGTAAATTCGCTGTTATTGCTTTTGAATATTCCGATTCAGTTTGATATTCCGAGTTATATAATGCCGATTGGTATTTCATTCTTTACTTTGCAGGCTGTATCGTACCTCTTTGATGTTTACCGAGGACTTATTAAAGCCGATGACAACATATTAAGACTTGCGTTGTTTATGTCTTTCTTCCCACAGATTGTAGAAGGTCCTATCTGCCGTTACGGTCAGACAGCCAATCAGCTGTGGAATGTAAAGCAAATTGAGTTTGAAAATTTAAAACTCGGTGCAGTCCGTATTCTTTTCGGTCTTATGAAAAAACTCGTAATCGCTGACAGACTTAATCCTATGATTAAGCAGATTTTCAGCCATTACGATGACTATCAGGGCGGAATAATCGCTCTCGGAGCAATTGCCTATACAATTCAGCTCTATTGCGATTTCTCCGGTACAATGGATGCCGTAATGGGTGTTGCTCAGATTTTCGGCGTTACAATGCCCGAAAACTTTCAAAGACCTTTCTTTTCAAAATCAATTTCAGAATTTTGGAAAAGGTGGCATATTACACTCGGCACATGGTTCAAGGATTATATCTTCTATCCCGTCACCATGTCAAAGCCGATGAAAAATCTTACATCTTCCGCACGCAAAAAGCTCGGCAACCACTTTGGTCCGTTGCTTGCGGGAAGCATAGCGTTGTTCTGTGTATGGTTCTGCAACGGACTGTGGCACGGTTCTGCGTGGGGTTACATATTCTTCGGTATGTACCACTTTGTGCTTATTCTGTCGGGTAACATCATTGCCCCTGCGGTTACCGCATTCAATAAAAAGCTTCACATCAATTCCGAATGCTTTGCGTACAAAGTGTTTCAGATGGTTCGTACAGGCATACTTGTTGTTATCGGCGAAATGTTTTTCAGAGCAGAAAGACTTACAACAGGTCTTTCAATGTTCGGAAAAATGGTGACCGATTTCAGCTTTTCAAGCCTTAACTATGAGCTTATGAAAAAGCTGAAAATTGATATGCATGATGTTATGATCGTGCTTATTGCGCTTGCTTTTATTTTTGTAATCAGTGTTCTCAATGAAAAGGGAATATGTGTGCGTGGTGCAATTGCAAAGAGAAATGTTGTTATAAGATGGGTGGCTGTTTACGCTCTTATTATGTTCATCATAATCTTCGGTGCTTACGGCAAGGGCTATGTTGCCGTTGATCCGATTTATGCGAACTTCTAAGGAGGTCTGATTATGAAGAAAATAATTAAGAGAATTGTCAGCTGTGTCCTGTTTGTTGCAATACTTCTCGGATTACTTCAGGTGTCCTCACTCGTATTTCAGCCAAAGTCAAATGACAAGGCATCGGGCATTCATTATCCGAGAGCAAACGGTATTTTCAGTGAACCTAAAGACAGTATTGACACTGTATTTATCGGTGACAGTGAGGTGTATCATTCGTTTATTCCGCTCAATATCTGGAGGGATTACGGAATTACCTCGTATGATGTTTCTTCTCCGTCTCAAAAGCTTGTGTACTCAATGGAATTTTTGAAAAAAACTTTTGAAAAACAAAGTCCGAAGATTGTATTCCTTGAAACCAATGCGATTTTCAGAAAATCTTATTTTGAGGATGAAATCACATATAAGGCAGAGCAGATTTTCCCTGTGTTCAGATATCATGACCGTTGGAAGAATCTTCAGCTCAAGGATTTTTCGGCTGCAGTTGAATATACTGCGAACGAGAATAACAAAGGTTATTACTTTACTAAAAAGTCTAAGCCTGCGACAGATAAGGCTATCAAGGAATATATGAAGTATTCCGATGTTTCTGCACCGATACTTTCTACCAACAAAAAGTATCTCAAAGAAATTGCGAAATTCTGTAAAAAGCACGGTACAAAACTTGTGCTGATAAGTACCCCAAGCACAAAGAACTGGAACTATCAGCGACATAATGCTATGGAAGCGGTTTCAAAGGATCTCGGTGTTGATTATATCGACACCAATTTGCTCCGTGACGATATCCCGATTGATTGGAAAAAGGATTCAAAGGATAAAGGCGATCACCTTAACTACAAAGGTGCTGTGAAGCTGACAAATTATATCGGAAAGTATCTTGACGATACAAAGCTCTTCAAAGATAAGCGTAACGATCCGTCATACGATAACTGGAATACCTGTCTTGATAAGTTTGAAAAGCAGGTCAAAAAGGGTACAAGTTCGGAAAACTGATTTATTTAGAATCTAAAATCTTTCCCCTGTGTTGCAATTCAATGCAGGGGAAAGAAATATTAAAAAACTTTTAAAAAAGTATTGACAAAATTACAGTTTTACCGTATAATCAATACTGCTCACGAAAAAAGTGAGAGATAAATGCGAGTGTGCTGGAATAGGCAGACAGGCACGTTTGAGGGGCGTGTGTTTCACGACGTACGGGTTCAAGTCCCGTCACTCGCACCATAAAAAGCAGTTGACACATTTGTGTTGACTGCTTTTTATTTTTACCGTCAAGCGGTGTGACGGGACTTGAAGGCGACCGTTAAGAAAACAGTCCTGTGGACTGTTTTTAGGGAGAGCGTTGATGAAAGTATGACGATGAACAAGCCACATTGGCGAGGTTGTAAGTTTGACATATAGCAATCACCGTCACTCGCAGTTACCATTATAACAAATTGCAATAGGGAATATGACGGGACTTGTTTTTACCACATAATTTTTTTGTAGTCAATAAGGGCATTTATCGAACGCCCACAGGTAAAGTAACATATCTACAGCACCATACCTTGACAACCAAAATCCGTTGTGATAATATCGTTTTGGCAACGGGAGTCTATTAAACATATTTAATTTGGAGATATGAATTTATGAAAAAAGCAGTTTTATTTGACCTTGACGGCACATTGTGGCACACTTGTGATGTGATTTTGCCTGTGTGGAACGATATACTTAAAAAACATAAAGAAACAACAAAGCAAATCACACTTGAAGAAATGAACAGCTATATGGGAAAGACGGTTGAACAGATTGCGTCAATAATGTTGCCCGAGCTTCCGCTTGAAAATTCGGTCGCAATTGTAAAGGAGTGTTGTGCGGAACAGATTCCGTCACTTCGCAAAACGGGCGGTCATTTGTATGATAATCTTGAAAGTACACTTGAAATTCTTTCAAAGAATTATTTTCTCGGCATAATCAGCAATTGTCAATGCGGATATATAGAGGCATTTTTGTTTGCTCATAAGCTTGAAAAATATTTCTCCGATTTTGAAATGTCAGGCAGAACAAATCTGACAAAGGGAGAGAATATAAAGCTTGTTATGGAGCGTAACAGCATTGATAAGGCTGTGTATCTCGGCGATACAATCGGTGATCAAATTGCCGCAAAAGATGCAGAAATACCGTTCGTGTTTGCATCATACGGATTCGGCACAACGGAAAATCCCGAATATACAATCAGTTCGTTCAATGAATTGCCAAAAGTTGCAGAAAAAATTCTCGGCTGATTGCCAAATAGTAGGATGATGTCGGGATACAGCCTATCCCGATGTCATTCTTGTAAAAGCATAAAGTTTCAGTTTTTATGCGTTTTTTGCTGATAGAGAAAAAATTATGTAAGAAAATTGAAAAAACTTTCAAATATGTGTTGACAAGTTAAATGCCTTATGATATAATCTTGATTGTTGAGTTGAGAAACCGACAAAAATCTAATAAATGCGAGTGTGCTGGAATAGGCAGACAGGCACGTTTGAGGGGCGTGTGTTTCACGACGTACGGGTTCAAGTCCCGTCACTCGCACCATAAAAAGCAGTTGACACATTTGTGTTGACTGCTTTTTATTTTTACCGTCAAGCGGTGTGACGGGACTTGAAGGCGACCGTTAAGAAAACAGTCCGGTGGACTGTTTTTAGGGAGAGCGTTGATGAAAGTATGACGATGAACAAGCCGCATTGGCGAGGACGGAAGTTTGACATATAGCAATCACCGTCACTCGCAAGTTACCGTTATATCAATTTGTATTAGTGAATATGACGGGGAGAGAGTAACCGTAAAAATAAAAGTGGATAGAAGAAACAACTGTTTTTAGGGAGAGCGTTGATGAAAGTATGACGATGAACAAGCCGTATTGGCGAGGACGGAAGTATGACATATAGCAATTTTTCTATTTCAACGGATAAAACCGTTTAAACGTTTGCCTGACACAGACAAACACAGCTCAATGTTTTGGCAACCAGAAAAAATAAAAATACGGAACAGATTTCTGCTCCGTAAAAATTATTTAAAGAATATCCAACCTTCAACCTTGTCGCCGTCAACCATAAAAGCTTTTTCTGCAATCTCCGCAAGCGGCGAATCACTGTAACTGTCCGAATAAAAATTGTCAATTTTTCCGTCAGGAAAAGCCTCATAAAATCGCTTTACCTTTTCCTTGCCGTGACAGTTTACACCCGAATATTTTCCGCTGTGCATATCTACCTTTGACGCCATAAGGTTTTTTATTTTGAGCCTTTTGCAAACGGGTTTCAGCAAAAATTCGGGCGATGCCGAAATAATTACATCATCATCTTTCTTTTGTTCAAGATAAAACGGTTTTATATTTCCTATGTATTCCTTCCAGAAATCATTTACATCCTTTTCAGTATTGCAATAGGTAAGAAATCTGTACATTTTTTCTTTAAAATCAGTTTTTGTACCTTTTTTGAATACATAGAATTTTAAAAATGCTCCCAAAAGCGATGGGGCAAGAGTGAGTATTTTTTTATGCCTTTTAAGGCAGAATAAATAGAAGTCGGCTGTTGAGTCCCCATAGTAAATCGTTTTGTCAAAATCGTAAACATTCATAATATGCAAATTCCTTTTTAGTTTTGCAAATAATTTTTGACATTCAATTCTTAACAGAAGAGAACATCTGTACTATGATTATAATATGAGAAGAAAATTTTTGCAACATTTCCCGTTAATTAGCTCATTTTGGCTGATTATCCAAAGAATATACCGTTATTCTGTTGCTTTTAACTCTGTTTTGTTGTACAATATACCATGTATTATTGTATAAAGGAGAAAATCCGTGTTTGGTTATTTGCAGATTCAAAAGAGCGAACTGCTTGTTCGTGAATCCGAGGCTTATAAGGCTGTGTATTGCGGTCTTTGCAGGCAAATGGGTAAGGATTACTCCGTGTTTACAAGATTTACGCTAAGCTATGACTGCACATTTTATGCAATGCTTTTAATGTCGCTTAACCGTTCGTGCAAAGGCTTTAAAGACGGCAGATGCACCTGTAATCCTCTTAAAAAATGCAAGTTTGCAACGGATTCGGGTGACGCATACAGAAAGGCTGCCGCATTTTCAATGATATCGGTTTATTATAAAATCATTGATGATATTCAGGACAGCGGATTTTTTAAAAAGCTGTTGTGCAGAATCATAAAGCCTTTCTTTTCTCATCAGAGGAAAAAGGCGGCAGATAAGTATCCCGATATGGACAAAGCGGTTTCTGATATGATGAAAATGCAGTATGATGCAGAACATTCGGAAAAGCCGTCTGTAGATATGTCGGCTCATCCAACGGCATTAATGCTCGCTGCTGTATTGTCGGCTGAGGCTCATGATGAAATTCAAAAAAGAGTTCTCTATGAATTCGGCTATCATATCGGCAGGTGGATTTATCTTGTCGATGCCGCAGATGATATAGAAAAAGATATCAAATCAAACGGATTTAATCCGTTTGTAAACAAGAAAACAGGTGAGGTAAAATCATCGGATTTTATAAAAGCGGTGCTGAATCAGTCACTTGCAAGGGCATATGATGCCTACAATCTTTTGAACTTTACCGACTTTAAGGGAATTTTAGATAATATGATGCTTTTGGGATTTCCTGCATCACAAAACAGAGTAACAAGCAAACTTGATACGGAGGTCAATAATGAATAATCCATATGAGGTTCTCGGTGTGTCTGAAACAGCTACCGATGAAGAAGTAAAAGCAGCGTACAGAAACCTTGCTAAAAAATATCATCCCGATAACTACACCGACAGCCCTCTTGCGGATGTTGCGGAGCAGAAAATGAAGGAGATTAATGAGGCATACGATATGATTAATCAGATGCGTCAGAAGGGTAAGGGTACAGGCTCAACAGGCAGTTCGTCATATAACGCAAATTCTTCAAGCTCACAGTTCTACAATGTAAGAATTTACATTCAGAGAGGACTTCTTGATCAGGCCGATCAGATTCTTGAAAACACAGCACAGTCGATGAGAACCGCCGAATGGCATTATCTCAAGGGGATGATTGCATACCGCAGAGGTTGGTCTGAACAGGCTTTTTCATATTTCACAACTGCGTGCAATATGGACCCTAACAACACGGAATACCGAGCCGCTCTTAACAATATGCAGAGCCAGAGAGCATACAACTACGGCGGTTATACTCAAACAAATCCTAACGCAACAGGTTCATCTTTCTGCGATATTTGTGCAGGAATGATGTGTGCAAACTGCTTGTGTGATTGTTGCAGAATGGGATGTTAATATGAAGAAAAACGGTATCAAAAAGGGGACAATGCGTATTGCGGTTTGCGGAATTATTGCGGCACTCTCACTCGTTTTTATGATGATGACATCTCTCGTTCCAATCGGAACATACGCTTTGCCCTGTCTTGCAGGAATTCTCATTTCCTGCATAGTTGTTGAATACGGCTATGGATGGGCAATCGGTGTGTTTTGTGTAACTGCCGTGCTTTCAACGCTCCTTGCCGGCGATAAAGAGGCTGTTATATATTTCATTGCACTTTTCGGCTATTATCCGATTTTAAAGGGCGCTTTTGAATTTAAAATCAAAAACAGGGCAGTTCAATACATACTCAAGTTTGCGGTGTTTAATGTTGCCGCCATCGGTTCGTTCTTTGTCGCAACATGGCTGTTGTCAATTCCGACAGATGAATTTACCGTTTTCGGTTTTTATGTTCCGTGGGCATTTTTGATTGCCGGAAATATTTTCTTTTTGCTCTATGATTATGCAATTACCGTATTTGTTATGCAGTATGTTCGCAGATTAAGAGGTAAAATATTCGGTAATTTTCACAAGTAATTATAATTCAAAGAAGTTTCGAGAAGGTGGACCTAAATGAAAAAGCAAAAATTGTTTGTCCGCATAGTCTGCATAGTCCTTGTGGTTCTTATGGCAGTATCGGTAGGTGTTGTTGCAATAACTGCATTTTCGGCTAATGCGGCTCAATCAACCGAGGAGGTTTCCGCAAGCGTATCAGCAGGCGCATCAGGCTATATAAATGCGTCGTATGTAAATCTGAGAAGCGGAGCAGGCACGAATTATTCGGTTATAACCTGTATGGCAAAGAACACAAAATTTACTTTTGTTAACGGAAAGCTCTATAACTCAAAGTGGTACAAAATCAAGCTTAAATCAAATTCAAAGACAGGCTATGTTACAAAGGAATATGTTGCCGTAAGTTCTTCGGCAACGGCATCAAGCGTAACAGGTTATGTTTCTGATGATTATGTAAATCTCAGAAGCGGAGCAGGCACAAATTATTCTGTTGTTGGTTGCCTGAGAAAGAACACTAAGCTTACTTTTGTAAGCACTTCACTCTACAACTCCGCCTGGTATAAGGTTAAGGTTACTTCAACTGCTAAAACAGGTTACATAAAAAAAGACTATGTAAAAATTAACAGTTCAACCCAACCTACAACGAAGGCAACACAACCCGCAACAAAGGCAACCAAACCTGTAACTCAGCCGACTGCGTCAGCGTCAACCGTAAGCGGTTATATAACAGACGATTATGTAAATCTCAGAAGCGGTGCCGGTACAAGATATTCTGTCGTTGAGTGTATGCGATTGAATACAAAGGTTACTTTTGTAAGCACAAAGCTTTATAACAATGATTGGTATAATATTAAGCTTACATCAAATTCAAAAACAGGCTATGTAAAGAAAGACTATGTTAAGATGAACGGTCAGACACAGCCTACGACGACTCGGCCTACAACCGCAAAACCGTCAACAGGTTCATCTGTTAAGCTTTCCGTATCAAGCAAATCAATTTTCACAGGCAATAGATTTGCAATCACAGCAACAGCGTCGGGAAGTGTTTCATGGTCAAGCTCAAATACAGGCGTTGCAACCGTTGACTCTCGTGGTATTGTAACAGCCAAGAAAGCAGGCTCTGCAACAATTACTGCGAAAAGCGGTTCGCATTCTGCAACCTGCAAAATTACCGTAAAGTCCGGCTCATCGGTAAATATATCCAACAGTAATGTAAATCTTCCGTGGCAGAAGTCAATGCTTTTGAAATCAAGCACAAGCGGTGTCACATGGTCAAGTTCAAATACGAAAATCGCAACAGTTAAGAACGGTGTTGTTGACACGGTAGGCAAGGGCTATGTAACAATCACAGCCTCAACATCATACGGTGCGGCAACCTGTCTTATACATGTTATGCCGAGGGAGAGTGTGCGTTTCTGCTATGCGTCACCAAACTCTGCTCCGCTTAATTCAAATGTAAGCTTTAAGGCTATTACCGACACAGGCAGGGTAGGCGTGTATTTTGTAGTTACAAACGGTTCAACCTCTTATAAGGTCACCGCAAAAAATAAGGTTAAAGACGGTAACTCCTATATCTGGACAGGTACACAAAAGCTTTCAAAATCAGGCAAATGGTCTGTAAAAGCATATTCTAAATTTAAAACCGAATCAAAGTATTACACCACGGCAGGCGGCGGTGAGGGCGAGGTGTTTGTAACCTCAACAACCAATAAAACCACCACAGCTTGTGCCGAGCGCAGAGCGAGTGACGAGGTAATCAAGCTTATTGCAAACTATGAGGGATTTCTCTCAAAAGTCACAGCAGACAGCATTACAACCGATCCTACACTCGGTTACGGCAAGGTTGTAATTTCAGGCGAACAGTTCTACAACAACATAACTTCAAATCAGGCATATGCTTATCTTTGTCAGACCGTGAACAAGGGCGGATATACCACCACAACAAATTCCTACCTTGTAAATAACGGTATAAAGTTCAATCAGCAACAGTTTGACGCACTTGTGTGCTTTGCATACAATGTAGGCAGCGGTGTGTTCTACAATGACTCCGAACTCCAGTCTGTTCTCTTGAACACAGGTTCAAGCGGTACTATCAAAGCAGGCGCTTCGGGTACGGTCACAGGTTCAGATGTAAACCTCAGAAGAGGTGCAGGAACTAACTACTCCGTTGTTACCCGTATGAACTACGGAACAAAACTTACATTTGTTGACGGCAAGCGTTATAACACAAACTGGTATAAAGTTAAGCTTTCAAACGGCACGACAGGATATATCCACAAGGATTATGTTTCTGCTTCGGGCGGTTCAAGAGATTTGAATAATGTCAATAAGCAGAACCTTATTGATGCACTTTTGCAGTACCACCATGCGGCAGGTTCTTGCTATTGGGGACTTTTGTACAGAAGAGTTGACGAGGCGGAAACATTCCTCTACGGCGATTATGACCGTGACGGTCAGCACAATTATCACCACTTCCATTTCTCATGTTACTCAAACCCGAGTTTCGGTATCTGATATTAATTTTTGCAAAGAAGGTCTTAAAATGAAAAAAATAGGTTTCATAGGCGCAGGCAATATGGCAACAGCCATTATAAAAGGTCTTATGGCACAAAACGACGGCAAGGCTGATTTTATCAATGTTTTTGATGTAAGCGAAGAAAAGTGTGCCGCTATGAAAAATATGGGTGCAAATGTAATGACATCTGCCGATGAAATTGCAAAGAACAGCTCAATTGTTGTTCTTGCAGTCAAGCCGCAGAATTATCCCGAAGTTCTTGAGTCCCTCAAAAACAGCATTACAACAGCCAAAACCGTAGTATCAATTGCCGCAGGCATATCTATTGCATATGTAAGAAAAGGTCTTGAATGTGACTGCCCTGTTGTAAGGGTTATGCCTAATACGCCTCTTTTGCTCAAAAAGGGTGCAACAGCCCTTTGTCCGTCTGAGAATATCAGCGATGATGACAAAACAATCGTTTACAATATGTTTGCAGGCAGCGGTGTTTGCGAATATATTGACGAAAGCCATATGAATGAAATAATTGCGGTAAACGGCAGCAGCCCTGCTTATATTTATCTTTTTGCAAAGGCTATGGCTGATTACGCAAAAAATTGCGGAATCGACTATGACAAGGCCATGAACCTTGTATGTGCAACTCTTGAGGGTTCGGCAGCAATGCTCCGTGACAGCGGTGAGCCTGTTGAAACACTCATAGACAGGGTTTGCTCAAAGGGAGGCACAACAATTGCCGCTATGGATAAGCTTAAAGAACACGGCTTCTATGAGGCTGTTCTTGACGGCATGGACGCTTGTACAAAGAGGGCAGAGGAGCTTGGCAAATAATTTTGTCTTAACATAAAATGAATACATTCCTCATATATTTTAACGGACAACCAATGAGAGGAATGTATTTTATGAAAAGCATTGTATTTTCTTTTAAAAAGCGTTATCTTTTTCGCAGATCAAAGGGAATTTCACCGTCTGATGTCAGATTTTTTATAAGGCGATATTCTGTGGTGCTTATCTTTGTTTCGGCTTTTCTTACCGGACTTGTTTTCGGTTCAATTTATGCATCAAAAGCCGATAAGCAAATGCTTGATTCCCTTGATTTTCTGTTTACTACAAATCTTGATGCAAGGCTCGGTCAGAATGCCGTCAGCACATTTTGTGCCTGCTTTGCATCTGATTTTATATTTCTCACGGTTGTATTCCTCTTGGGACTTGCACCGTGGGGAATACCGTTTTTGCCGTTTGTTTCAGCATTTAAAGGCTTTGGAACAGGACTTACTGCGGCATATCTTATTATTACATATTCACTTAAAGGAGCAGGTTTTTATCTGCTTGTTGTGTTGCCGGGAACATTTTTGTTCTGTCTGGCACTTGTAAAGCTGTCAGCATATGCTTTTGAAATTTCAAAACAGATGTTTTTCAGCTTAATCGGTCATTCTCATCAAACAAATTCTTTGAAAAATGAGGTGATTGATTTTTGTTCCCGATCTGTTTCGGCACTCATAATGACCTTTTGTTCAACCTTGCTGGACACGGCTTTGTGGTGCTTGTTTTCGGGAGCGTTCAATTTTTAATTTTGGAGGGCGCTATGGCATCGGAAAAGAACGCTGTAGCATTGACAGGATTTTTCTCGTCATTGTTTCACAATTTACCACGACTTTTGCTAACGAATGTGCTTTTTGCATTGCCGTTTGCCGTAATATTCGGAATTTTCTTTTTGATTAATACCCTTACGGGTCTTAATTCAATGTTTATATATTTTCTTACGATAATTCCGCTTTTTCCGTTTTATGCCGGCATAACTCAGGTTACTTCCCATATGGTAAGGGGAGAGGAAAATGTTGATGTTTTCTCAAATTTCATCGGCGGAATAAAGGAAAATCTGCTCAGATTCCTCATACACGGCGTTGTGATGTATGCCGCTGTTTTTATCAGCTATTACTCAATTGTACTTTATCTCGGACTCGGTTCAAAGAACGGAATGTTTTATGTTCCGCTTGTTATTTGTATTTTAATTGCAATTTTCTTTCTGTTTATGTTCTTCTATGTTCCGCCTATGACGGTTACTTTTGATATCAAGATGAAGGATATTTACAAAAACAGCGCACTTATGACATTCGGTGAGCTTAAACACAATCTGTTTGCAGTTTTCGGAATTCTTATTTTATTCCTCATTTGCGCAACGGTGCTTATGTGCAGCTTTACTCCGGTACTGCTCATCATTTTCACAATTGTTCTTGCATTGTTCATTGTTCCGTCAATTTTATCTTTTATAATCAATTCTGCAGTTTATAAGAATATGTATTCAATGATTGTTGACAGGGATTCAAAGAGCAAGACAATTGATAAGAAAATGGAGAACAGACGCAAAGGTCAGTTCCGTGATGATGAAGAGCCTGTTGCAGAAGATTATTCGGATCTTGAAATTGATGAATCGGCTGACGGTGATGAATTTATTTTCTATAACGGAAAAATGATGAAAAGAAGTTATCTTTTAAAGCTAAAAAAAGAGGCTGAAGAAAGGAAGAACGCAAAATGAGCGGTAAACACGCAGTTAAAGGTTCAAAAAAATCATTGATAATAATTATTTGTGTTGTTGTACTTGTTGCAGTAATTGCAGGTGCGGTTATCCTGTTTATGAATCTTTCGGGTAAAAATAATGATTCGGCAACAACAGTACCGACTGTGGCTGCTTCAACAACCATCGGTAATACAAACCCAACACAGAATGTTTCCGACTCTGTATCCGAAACCACACAGCCTGCAACCAAATCGGGTGAAGCTTCACAAGAGCCGACAGAACAGGGATACACAGCCGAAACATCTTCAAATGACAGTGAAATTGTTGTTCCGACAATCAGCGGAGAGGAGCAAAAGCCAAAATTCAGTGCAACTCTTATTCCGTACTATGCAAAAGACGAAAATTCTTCTGAAGAATATTCTTTGAGAGATCTTTTCGGTTCTGCTTATTCAGGCGGTGGATTTACTTTTAATGAGGACGGAACATTCATTGACGGAATCACAAGTGCCTCGGCAAATTCGGGTGCGTACATTGTTGAGGGCGACTCCGTCGTAATAACATATTCCAACGATAAAAATGTTATTGCTGCCGTAACCAAATGGAACGGTGATGTTCCTGCTGAAATTACCGTAAACTACGGCGGAATTATTGTATCCTTTAAGTAAAATATCGGTGATTAAATGAGTAAAAAATCTGTTAAAAAGCCTGACTATGCAAAATTTGAGGCCAACAGGGCTGTAAAAAAGAAGAATAAGAAAAAGAAAACAACAGCAATTATTTCATCGGTTATTGCTGCCTGCATATTTATTATTGCGGCAATCGTTGCCGTTAATGTGCTTTCACCGTCAGTAACCGCCGAGCTTACCTCATCTGCATGGGTTCCCGAAGGTGCTAAGAATGCGAGCGGTGATGAGGTTGAAATGAGTGAGGTTTACAACACAAATTACAGCGCTTATCAGGGCTCTATGTCATTTTCCGATGACGGCACATTTACTTTGTGGCTTTCGCCGGGAAGTCCGGATGACGGAACTCACAGCGGAAAATATACCGTGTCAGCTTCCGATAAAGTCAATTTGTCATTTGATGACGGAACAAATACTTCCGCCGTACTCACACAAAAGAACGGTAAAATTTCGGCTGTTGTGCTTAAATATAACGACTATGAAATCACATTTGTAAAACAGTGAATACTTAAAAAACAAAAGATATACGGTAAAATTTTCTGCCGTATATCTTTTTTATTTTTCTATATTCCGTCAAACAGACTTAGCTGTTCGGTTTTGCTTTCAAACTTATGCAAATACGAAAACACATTTTCAACTCCGAACATAATTCCGTGATTTCTGCAAACTTCTGAAATCCTGTTCATCAGAACATTATTGTTACTGCTTGTAAGCTGATATGAATTTCCGTATGTATAAATGTATCGTTCCTTCATATTCGGAAAGTGTTTGTCAAGCCGGCTGTAAAAATATTCTCTGTCACCGTCACGCAGAGTAAGTCCTATGCCAAAGCATATTATTCCACGAACCTTTGCGTCAATGCAATACTTTAAAAGTCCGTCGATATTTTCTTTTGTATCATTTATAAACGGTAAAAACGGAGAAAACCACACAACACACGGAATACCGTTTTCGTGAAATGCCTTGAGCGTTTCAAATCTTTCTTTAGTAACGGAAACATTCGGTTCAATTATTCTGCAAAGGCTTTCGTCTGCCGTTGTAAGCGTCATCTGTAACACAGCCTTGCTTTTATCGTTTATTTTCGTAAACAGGTCAATATCTCTCATAACAGATGCCGACTTTGTCTGTACAGTTACACCGAATCCGTAGCGGTTGATTATTTCAAGACATCTTCGTGTCAGTTTCAGTTCTTTTTCAAGGGGAATGTACGGATCGCTCATCGCACCCGTACCAATCATACATTTTCTGCGTTTCCTTTTTAAAGCGTTTTCAAGCAATTCCGGGGCATTTTCTTTCACCTCAATATCTTCAAATCGGTGATTCATCTGATAGCATTTACTGCGTGCGTCACAATAAATGCATCCGTGTTGACATCCTCTGTAAATGTTCATGCCGTTTGCGGCAGATAAAATTCCTTTTGCTTTGACCTTATGCATATAATCCTCCGCTTATTGTTTGGCATCGACAAACCACCTGTTTTCCTCCAAAAACAGGTATCGTTCTTTGCCGAGAATATGGCAGGTGTAGCGTATTCCCGCACCGCCTGCTTTGAGAGACGCCGCATACCGCACATCGGAAATTTTGTCAATGCGGTATCTTCTTCCGTCATCCCACACAATATATTCGGGGATAAGATCTCCGTCACAATCAAATGTGGCAGTAACTTTAACATACTTTTTCATAGCTTGTTACCTCCCTTAAAATCAGAGAAACATCTTTAATTTTTCGCCTAAGATGCATCGTTATCATAAATATCCGACAGGATGAATTGTATGATCCTCCTTTGGGTTAAAATCCGAAAGCTCCTTGTCATCGAGCAAAACGGCAGGGCGAACAGCATAATTGCCGAATCGCTTTTTTAATCTGTCAAGTGTTTTGTCAAGCTGTTCGTTCTGAATAAGTCGCTTTTCATCACGCAAAAGGCTCATCTGGTGCGGCTGATCATCGTGAATAAAATCCGTAACGCTTACCCCGATACTTCTCAGCGGCTTTTCCATTTTATAGCTTTTTTTGAAAAGCTCAATAGCCGTATTTGTTATATCCTTTGTAAGATTTGTGTGGATTTCCGTTGTGTGCTGTCGGTTAAATGACATCAGCTCGTTGTCACGAATCGTAATGCAAACCGTTTTTGCCATAAACCCCTGTTCACGCATTCTTCTGCAAACGCTGTCACACAAAACGAATATAACCTGTTTTACATCGTTAAAGGTTACCATATCTTTCGGAGTTGTGGTTGAGTTACCGATTGACTTTACCTCGCTGTTTTCGTTCATATGGGCAACAGGGGAAGAGTCGTATCCGTTTGCAAAGCCGTAAATTAGGTCACCCCATTTTCCAAGATATGACCGCAACAGTGTAACATCTGCGGTTGCGATATCTCTAATCGTATAAATGCCGATAGATTCAAGCTTTCTGCCCGTTGCTCTGCCAACATACAAAAGGTCTTTTGCAGGACAGCTCCACACAATATCTCTGTAATTTTCCCGTGTGATTTCCGTTATAGCGTCAGGCTTTTTATAGTCACTTCCGAATTTGGCAAAAATTTTATTAAAGCTGACTCCGATGCTTACGGTTATTCCGAGCTCCTGCTTTATACGGCGATTAATTTCGAGTGCAATCTCTTTGCCGTTCATATTCTTATTGTCGGTAACATCAAGCCATGCCTCGTCAAGTCCGAACGGCTCAATTTTGTCGGTGTATTCGCTGTAAATTCTCCTCGCCATTTTTGAAAATCGCTTGTACAAATCAAAGTGGGGAGGAACGGTTATGAGGTCAGGACATTTCTGCTTTGCCTGCCAGATTGCCTCACCTGTTTTTATATTATATTTCTTCGCAATCTCATTTTTAGCAAGAATAATTCCGTGCCGATTATCCGCATCACCGCTCACGGCAACAGGTTTGTTTCTGATTTCGGGATGATGCAAACACTCAACGCTCGCATAAAATCCGTTACAGTCGCTGTGAAGAATAACCCTGTCCTTTTTATATTTGCTTTTGTCAACGGCACAATTAATATTCACAACGCATCACCTCGAACATTTGTTTTTATTTAATTATAGAACACTTGTTCTATAAAGTCAAGCGTAATTTTGTCGCTTGCGGCAAAAGAATCGGTGTATAATTTTGTTTGACTAAATAAAATTTTTAATGTTCAAAAATTTATTCTTGTAATTATTGACAAATATTGTTGAAAGTGATATTATTAGAATCAAATAAGATATAGCTGTCTTAAATAATGCAATAAATTTACAACGAATTTATTGTATGGTCGTGAGTTTACTTTTTCGCTTTTTTGAAAGGAGATTATTATGAGTATTAAAAAAATAAGTGCTTTATTACTTGCTGTATTATTAATTGCAAGCACCGCCGTTTTTTCTGTTTCAGCGGTGTCACGCAGTTATTCGTATATTTATAATTATGCGTTAAAAGTAAAGATGGATATTTCATCTACCGGTGGAAAAAAGCCGTACGCATATTACTATTATGACCATAGTTATAAGTTGGCAGAAGAAATTTTATCTTTATCGGAAGAAACAGAGAGTATAGAATTACAAAATAAATATGATGAATTAAAGGATTTTTATGAGAATCCGTGGATAAGACCAAGTGGTGCCGGCTATACTTGCTATTATGCTGTTAATGAGAAAAACGATAATAACTGGTACTCTGACGAAATTTGGAATACATTTGTTGAAAAAAGAGAAAAGCTTTTTAATGCCCTTAGTGTTAACAATCCGAATTTTGAACTTAAAGAGTATGGCGAGGGAATTTTAGATAAAGATTATACTATTAAACAACAGAAATACATAAGTGAATGTTTCTATGAATTATTGGAAGTTTTTAATACAATGACCTGTCAGAATATTGTTCTCGGTGATGTTAACGGTGACGGAGTTGTTAGTGTAGTAGATGCTACGCTTGTTCAAAAATATATAATAGGTGAGGTTGATTTTAACTGTGCACAGAAGTTGAGAGCAAGAGTGAATTGGAATGCCTTTCCCATAACTGTCAAAGAGAGCACTACCATACAAAAATATATTGTCGGTTATACAGATGTATATTTCTATACCGGTGGAATCGTTGAAAATGAAAGCGATTTTGCAACATCTTTGGATAACTGGGAGATTTGTTCTCAGTGGTAATTAAAGTTATATCAAAAAAGACTTCGTACTCTGTTGCGAAGTCTTTTTCTGTTTTAACATAACATTACGATTGATTACAGCTGTGTAACTGTCATTTACAAAAACGAGATATTGTGGTAGAATTTACAATGTTGAATTATGTAAAAGTGTCGGATATTACAGATGTTTGTCCGAAAGCTATTTTGTATCGGAGGTTTTATTGATGGAAGCTTACAAAAAGGAATTCATTGAATTTATGGTTGATTGTCAGGTTCTCAAATTTGGCGATTTTGTTACAAAGAGCGGAAGAAAAACTCCTTTCTTCGTAAACACAGGTTTCTACAGAACAGGCGCTCAGCTCCGCCGTCTCGGTCAGTATTATGCAGAGGCTGTCAACAACAAGTTCGGTCTTGATTTTGATGTTCTTTTCGGACCTGCATACAAGGGCATTCCGCTTTCTGTTGCCGCAACTATCGCAATCAGTGAAAAATACGGTCAGGATATCCGTTATTGCTCAAACAGAAAAGAAGTTAAGGATCACGGCGACAAGGGTATTCTTCTCGGCAGTCCTATCAATGACGGTGACAGGGTTGTTATCATCGAAGATGTTACAACAGCAGGCACTTCAATTGAAGAAACTCTCCCGATTATCAAGGCTCAGGGCGATGTAAACCCAATCGGTCTTGTTGTTTCCGTTGACCGTATGGAGCGTGGCAAGGGTACAAAGAGCGCACTTTCCGAGATTGAAGAAAAGTACGGCCTTAAAACAACTGCAATCGTAACAATGGCAGAGGTTGTTGAACACCTTTACAACAAGGAATACAAGGGCAAGGTTATTATTGACGACAAGCTCAAAGCCGCTATTGACGCTTACTATGAGCAGTACGGCGTAAAGGAATAACAGCTTTTAATTATTAATATTAATCAGTCGGGGCGGTTTTATCCGCCCCCAAAGTTTGAAAAAACTTATTTTGCGGTGGGGATAATATGGCACGGACAACCGATAACGAACACAGCGGTCATCGTGAAAGAATGCGTAAAAAGTTCATAGAAAACGGCTTTGATGTGTTTGAAACACATGAGGCTCTTGAAATGTTCCTTTACTATGCTATTCCGAGAAAGGACACAAATCCTCTTGCACATCGTCTGCTTGACCGTTATATCACTGTCGGCGGAGTGTGTGACGCTCCGATTGACGAGCTTATGAAGGAATTCGGTCTGTCTGAAAATGCCGCCGCATTGCTCAAAATGTTGCCCGAAATGGCAAGGCTTTATACCGAATCAAAGATGTCACATGATAATATCATCGACTATGAAAATCTCGGTAAAATATTTAAAGCAAAATTTATCGGTCGAACAAACGAATGTGTCGCTCTCATGCTCGGTGATGCAAAGGGCAAGATGATTTATTTTGATATAATTTCAAAAGGTTCACTCAATTCATCCGATATGCCCGTCAGAAAAATTGTTGATTTGTCACTTCGTCATAATGCCAAAACTGCGTTTATAGCACATAATCATCCCAGCGGAACGGCTCTGCCTTCGGGAAGCGACCTTGACACAACAATAGTTTTGAAGAGTACGCTTGCAACTGTCGGAGTTGAGCTTATCGACCATTTCATAATAACCGATGATGATTATGTTTCTCTCCGTGAAAGCAGGCTTGCAGGGAACATCTTCTATTATGAAAAGTAATAATGTTCTTTAAAAGAAACATTTGACAATTTAAAACATCTGTTCTATAATTAAAATCGAAATTTTGTTCGGATATGTTTTCTGTTACAGGACTTTTGTAATAAAGAGCCTTGTAACAGGAAACATAATAAAAAATCCGTATTTGGAATGTGATGTGTATTATGGAATTTAAACTTCATTCAAAATATCAGCCGACAGGCGACCAGCCGCAGACAATCGAAAAGCTTGTAAACAGTATAAATGCAGGCAACCGTGAACAGACGCTCCTCGGTGTAACGGGTTCGGGTAAAACTTTTACAATGGCAAATGTTATTCAGAGGGTTCAAAGACCGACACTTGTGCTTGCACACAACAAAACTCTTGCGGCTCAGCTTTGCAGTGAGTTCAAAGAGTTCTTTCCCGACAATGCGGTTGAATATTTTGTGTCATACTACGATTACTATCAGCCTGAGGCATATGTTGCACAGACGGATACTTATATTGAAAAAGACAGTTCAATCAATGACGAGATTGATAAACTCCGCCACAGCGCAACGCTTGCACTTTCCGAAAGACGAGATGTAATTATTGTTGCCTCGGTTTCTTGCATATACAGCCTGGGCGATCCTATTGACTACCGTAATATGGTAATCTCACTTCGTCCGGGAATGGAAAAGTCCCGTGATGAGCTTGTAAAAAAGCTTGTTGAACTGCAGTATGAACGCAATGATGTAAGCTTTACCCGTAATAAGTTCAGGGTTCGTGGTGATGTGGTTGAAATTTTCCCTGCCGCATCAAACGATTCTATAATCCGTGTCGAATTTTTCGGAGATGAAATTGACAGAATTTCCGAAATCAATCCGCTTACGGGCGAACTCAAAGCGATTCTGAAACATGCCGCAATCTATCCTGCGTCACACTACATTGTGTCGGGAGATAAGATGAAAAAGGCTCTTGCGGAAATTGACAGGGAGCTTGAGGAAAGACTTGCATATTTTCGTGAAAACGGAAAGCTCCTTGAGGCACAACGACTTGAACAGCGTACAAGGTACGATATGGAAATGTTGCAGGAAATCGGATTTTGTACGGGTATCGAGAACTATTCAAGAATAATGTCGGGCAGAGCGCCGGGCTCATCGCCGTACACGCTTTTAAGCTATTTCCCCGATGATTTTCTGCTCTTTGTCGATGAGTCCCATGTAACGCTCCCACAGGTACGAGGAATGTTTGCAGGTGACTATGCAAGAAAAAAGAGCCTTATTGACTACGGCTTCAGACTTCCGTCTGCACTTGATAACCGTCCGCTCAACTTTGACGAATTCTATTCAAAAATAAATCAGGCTGTTTATGTAAGCGCAACACCGGGCGATTTTGAGCTTGAAAAATCGGCTGTTGTTGCAGAGCAGATTATCAGACCTACAGGACTTCTTGATCCTGAAATTTCGGTAAGACCTACCGAAGGTCAGCTTGACGACCTTGTGTCCGAAATCAATATTCGTACAGCCAAAAATCAAAGAACCCTTGTCACAACCCTTACCAAGAAAATGGCGGAAGACCTTACCGCATATCTTGAAAAGCTGGGTATCAGGGTTCGTTATATGCACCATGACATTGACACCGTTGAAAGAATGGAGATTGTCCGTGATTTAAGACTCGGAGAATTTGATGTTCTTGTCGGAATCAACCTTCTGCGTGAAGGACTTGATATTCCCGAGGTTTCTCTTGTTGCCGTACTTGACGCCGACAAAGAGGGATTTCTCCGTTCAACCCGTTCGCTCATTCAGATTGCCGGCAGAGCCGCACGAAACAGCGAGGGTACGGTTATTATGTATGCCGACAGCGTAACACCGTCAATGAAGGTTGCAATAACCGAAACACAGCGCCGCCGTGAAATTCAGAATAAATATAATGTTGAACACGGCATCGTTCCAAAGACTATTGTCAAAAAGGTCAGCGATATACTTGAAATTTCTACTCACGATGACAGTGAATTTAAGAATACAAAAAAGCTTTCAAAGGCACAAAAACAACAGTTGATAGAAAAACTGACAAAGGAAATGAAAGCTGCCGCAAAGTTGCTTGAATTTGAACACGCCGCATATCTGCGTGATAAAATCAAAAAACTGCGTGGTGAAAAATGATAAAGGAAGAGTAAAATGCCAAGAAAGAAAACCACCGATTATGATAATACCAGTATCACAACGCTAAAGGGTGCCGACCGTGTCCGTAAGCGTCCTGCCGTAATTTTCGGTTCGGACGGTATTGACGGCTGTCAGCACTCCGTGTTTGAGATTCTTTCAAACTCAATAGATGAGGCGAGAGAGGGTTACGGTAAAAAAATCACAGTTACACGCTATTCCGACGGCTCAATTGAGGTTGAAGATCACGGCAGAGGAATTCCCGTTGACTACAACGAAAACGAAAAGCGCTATAACTGGGAACTGGTTTTCTGCGAACTCTATGCCGGCGGTAAGTATAATAACAACGAGGGTGAAAGCTACGAATTTTCCCTTGGTATGAACGGTCTCGGTCTTTGTTCAACCCAGTACAGCTCCGAGTATATGGATGTTGATATCCGCCGTGACGGCTACCGATACACTCTCCGTTTTGAAAAAGGCGAGATTGTCGGTAAGCTCAAAAAAGAGCCGTACAGCAAAAAGGATACGGGTACAAAAATTCATTGGAAACCCGACCTCGAAGTCTTTACGGATATCGACATTCAGCCCGAATATTTTCTTGACATAATGAAAAGACAGGCTATTGTCAACGCAGGAATTGAATTTGTTTTCCGCAATCAAAACGGCAAAAGCTTTGATACAACAAGCTATAACTATGTAAACGGTATTGTTGACCATGTTGCCGAGGTAGTCGGTGAAAACGGACTCAGTTCAATTCAGCATTGGGAAACCGAGGTTAAAACCCGTGACCGTGACGATAAGCCCGAATATAAGTGCAAAATGGATATCTCGGTTGCATTTTCAAATAAAGTGCATCTCACCGAATACTACCACAACTCAAGCTGGCTTGAACACGGCGGCGCTCCCGATAAGGCGGTGCGGAATGCCTTTGTTTACCAGATTGACAGCTACTTAAAACAAAATAATAAATATAACAAAACCGAAAGCAAAATCAAGTATGACGATGTTGAGGACAGCCTTGTGTGTGTTATTTCGTCTTTTTCAAGTGTTTCATCATATGAAAACCAGACCAAAAAGGCGGTTACAAACAAGGGTATTCAGGACGCTATGACTGCATTTCTCCGTCAGAGTCTTGAAGTTTATTTTATTGAAAATCCGCTTGAGGCAGAAAAAATCTGCGAACAGGTGCTTATCAATAAGCGCAGCCGTGAAAATGCTGAGAAAACACGACTTAACATAAAGAAAAAGCTTTCGGGCAATCTTGACATAACAAACCGTGTTGCAAAATTTGTCGATTGCAGAAGTAAAGACACGGAACAGCGTGAACTGTTCATAGTAGAGGGTGACTCTGCTCTTGGTGCCTGTAAACAGGCAAGAAACCCCGATTTTCAGGCAATTATGCCAATCAGAGGTAAAATACTTAACTGCCTTAAAGCCGACTACGATAAGATTTTTAAGAGCGAAATCATTACCGATTTGCTCAAGGTTCTCGGTTGCGGTGTTGAGGTTAAGTCAAAAGCCAACAAGAATCTTTCAAGCTTTGACATGAACGCACTTCGCTGGAGCAAAATTATTCTCTGCACCGATGCCGATGTTGACGGCTTCCAGATCAGAACTCTTTTACTTACCATGCTTTACAGACTTACACCTACACTCATTGAAGAAGGCAAGGTGTTTATTGCCGAATCGCCTCTTTATGAAATTACATCCAAAAACGATGTATATTTTGCATACGATGAAGTTGAAAAGGATAAGTTCATTGAACAGCTCGGCAAGGAGAAATTCACAATTCAGCGTTCAAAAGGTCTTGGTGAGAACGAACCCGATATGATGAACCTTACCACAATGAACCCCGAGTCACGCAGACTTATCAAGGTTCTTCCTGCCGATGCAGAACAGACAGCGGAAATTTTTGATGTTCTTCTCGGTGACAATCTTCAGGGAAGAAAAGATTATATAGTAGAACACGGCAACGAATATATTGACCAGCTTGATGTAAGCTGATTGGAGGTGGAAATAAATGGCGAAAAAATCTTCAAAAACTCCCCGCAGAACTTCACCGTCAAAAACTCACGGTGTAATCAACGGTGCGGGTGAAGTAGTGGAACAGCCAATCGTTTCCACTATCAGAGAGAACTATATGCCGTATGCAATGAGCGTAATTCTCTCCCGTGCAATTCCCGAAATCGACGGGTTCAAGCCGTCGCACAGAAAGCTCCTGTATATGATGTACAAAATGGGACTTCTGAACGGCGGAAGAACAAAATCGGCAAACATTGTCGGTGCAACAATGAAGCTCAATCCTCACGGCGACTTTGCAATTTATGACACAATGGTTCGTCTTTCAAGGGGCTATGAGGCACTTTTGCATCCGTATGTAGATTCAAAGGGTAACTTCGGTAAATTCTACAGCCGTGACATGGCGTGGGCGGCATCCCGTTATACTGAGGCAAAGCTTGACGCAATCTGCAACGAGCTGTTTCGTGATATAGACAAAGATACCGTAGATTTTGTAGATAACTACGATAATACAATGAAAGAACCGTCACTTTTGCCGGTTGCATTTCCGTCTGTACTTGTAAACGCAAACACAGGTATTGCCGTTGGTATGGCGTCAAATATCTGTTCATTCAATCTGCGTGAAATCTGCGAAACAACAGCGGCACTAATCCGTGATCCCGACCATGATATAAAGTCAACTCTGCCGGCTCCTGATTTTACAGGCGGTTGTCAGATTATCTATGATGAAAATGTCATCAATCAAGTCTATGAAACCGGCAGAGGAAGCATCAAGCTCCGTGCGAAGTATGTCTATGACAAGTCTGCAAACTGTATAGATATCCTTTCAATCCCGGCTACAACAACTTGTGAGGTTATCATTGAAAAGGTAATCGACCTTGTAAAGCAGGGTAAAGTCAAGGAAATTTCCGATATTCGTGATGAAACAGGTATTGACGGACTTAAAATTACAATTGACCTCAAGCGTGGCGTTGATGCCGACAAGCTTATGACAAAGCTTTACCGCTTTACAACACTCGAAGATTCCTATGCCTGCAACTTCAATGTGCTTATTGCAGGTGTTCCGAGAGTTCTCGGTGTAAAGGCGTTGCTTGAAGAATGGATTGCTTTCAGAATTGAGTGCGTCAGAAGAAGAACATATTTTGACCGCAACAAAAAAGCTGACAAGCTTCATCTTTTAAGAGGTCTTGAAAAAATTCTTCTCGATATTGACAAGGCGGTAAAGATTGTTCGTGAAACCGATGAAGAATCCGATGTTGTGCCAAACCTTATGATTGGATTCGGAATTGACGAAATACAGGCTGAATATGTTGCCGAAATAAAACTTCGTCATCTTAACCGTGAATACATTTTAAAGCGTACAAAAGACCTTGAAGACCTTGAAAAAGAGATTGCCGAGCTTGACGAAATTTTAAAGAGCAAGGCAAGAATCAAGACAATCATTGTCAAAGAACTCAAATCAATTGCCGAGAAATACGGTCAGCCGAGAAAGAGTATCATAATCTATGACGATGTTGCAAGATATGAGGAAGAGACAGTCGAGATTCCCGATTATCCTGTTAATCTTTTCTTTACAAAAGAGGGATATTTCAAGAAGATTACTCCGCAGTCGCTCAGAATGAGCGGTGAACAAAAGCTCAAAGACGGTGACGAAATCATTCAGGAGCTTGAGTTCACAAACAACTGCGACCTTTTGTTCTTTACAGACAAGTGTCAGGTGTATAAGGCAAAGGCTGACGATTTTGCACAGACAAAGGCAAGCGTACTCGGTGACTATGTTGCCGCAAAGCTTGGCTTTGATGAAGGCGAAAATGCTGTAAAAATGGTTGTTACAAAAGATTACAAGGGTATGCTGCTCTTTGCTTTTGAAAACGGCAAGGCTGCAAAAGTTCCGCTTGAATCCTACGCAACAAAGACTAACCGTAAAAAGCTCACGGGCGCATATTCCGACAAATCTCCGCTTGTCGGACTTCTCTATATGCCTGAGGACGAAGAGGTTCTCTTCAAGGCGTCATCGGGAAATATGCTCCTTGTTCACACGGGCGCACTCGCTCTCAAAACAACCCGTTCAACACAGGGTGTTGCCGTTCTCAAGCCCAAAAAAGGTCACAGACTTTTCAGCATAGAACGCTATAAAGACGGTACTTTTACAAATCCAAAGCGTTACAGAACAGGTTCACTTCCTGCAAGAGGTGCGTTGCCCGTGAACGATGATTCAAAAGATGAACAGCTTTCGCTGATTTGATTTTGAAAAAATTAATAAAAATCTTGTAATATCTCTTGAAAAAGCTGTGTTTATGTGGTATTATAAAACAGTTATTAAAGCAGGATTTGTTTTATTCGTATTTATTAAATGAAAGGAAGATAAAAATGAGCATTTGGGGCATTGTTTTAGGCGTATTGCTCGCAATCGTATCTGTTGCCATTATCGTTGTAATTATCCTTCAGGAGGGTAATCAGCAGGGTATCGGTGCTGTAACAGGTGTTGCCGATTCTTATTTCTCAAAGAATAAGGCTCGTTCGATTGATGCGTTCCTCTCACGCTGGACAAAAGTTTTTGCTGCAATATTCGTAATTTTTGTAATTGCACTTAATGTGCTTTCAAAGTTCGGTGTACTGTAAGCATATTAACTTAATAATCAGCATAAAATTAACCGTCAGGGCAATCCTCTGGCGGTTTTACTTTTTATATGGAGTTGTTAAAAATGCCTTGGTGGGGAATATGTCTGATTATTTTTGTAACATTTATAACTTTCGCAATCTTGCACTTTCTCGGCAAAAACAAGCATCCGTTCAAACGCTCTCTGCTTTCAATGACTTTGGGAGCGGCAACATTGTTTGCGGTCAATCTGACGGGAGCTTTTACGGGCGTAACTTTGCCCATAAGCCTTTTATCACTTTTGGTATCAATAATAGGCGGAATACCCGGAGTAACGCTTATGCTCGGTCTTAATCTTTTTTTCTGAATAATCACAGAAGGGGCGGTCACATCGACAGCCCCTTAATTGTTTGTATGCAATTTTATACAATGCCGTAAAGTTCCTCAAGAGCCTCACCGACGGTTTCTTTGTCTTTGGTCAGGAGCGCAAGCATAATTTTGTACGCTTTTTTCGGATTGTCAAGAAAATTTTTTTTGAGAATAAGAGCCTGTTCCATTTCGGGAGCATAAACATCAAGCTTCATCAAATCCATATCACCGCCGGATACCGAACATTTAACAGTAAATCCGTTTGAACTTTTTACAATATCAACCTTGTTTTCAATCTCATTTTTCTTTACGGCAAGGAGCTTAACCGCACAAGCGTATGCCTTTTCTTTGATAGAGTACGCAAGAATGCTGTCAAGCTGTTTTGCAATTTCAACACCGTTTTCCGTGAGCGCATATGTTTTGTGTTCATCATCGGCAGGCACAAGGTTACCGTTTGTAACAAGGTCGTCAAAGGCGGAACTTGTTTCAAAATAATTGGCAAGCCCCTGCTTTAGAATTGCCTGTATGACAATTCCTTTGTCTATATTTTCTTTTACAGAATTATACAAATAACATATCAAGGTTTTAATTTCGTTTTTGCTTCTCATTCCACCGGGATTAATACCCTCGTCAAATGTATCGAAAGCCATAAAATCACCTGCTTTTGCTGATAGATTCGTAGTGACAGCTTAATTTGTGCAAAAATAACTTAAATTATATCTGTCTATTGTTATTATAGCACATTATCTTCACAAAAGCAAAGATGTTATGCGTATTTATTTTATTCATTATTAAGTAAATTTGCAAGAGTTACACTGTCAAGGTAATTATTGATTAAATTGTCAAGCTGTTGCCAGATAGGATGTGAGGGACACGATTCCATATGATTGCAATGTTCGTGAGTTTTTGAAGTGCATGGGACAGACGCAAGGTCGCCTTCCGTAAGCCTGAGAATTTCACCGAGTGAATAATCTTTTGGTTCTTTGGTCAGCTTATAGCCGCCGCCCTTTCCTTTTACGCCCTCAAGCAGATTGCGGTCAACAAGGGTTTTGAGTATGCCTTCCATATATTTTTTGGAAATATTCTGTCTTTCTGCAATTTCTTTGAGCGGAATATATCTGTTCTGCCCGTTTTTTGCAAGATCGACAAGCACATACAGCGTGTAACGACCTTTACTTGAAATCAGCATAAAATTATCCCCTTTTGGCAAGGCTTGCATATTTTGTAAGCCTATTTTGCTTATATACCTTGATTATATACAAAAAACGATAAAAATGCAATACCAACCCATTGACAAAATGGGTTGAAAAGGTTATATTTTAATTATCCACTTCTTTGGTGGGTTGATAATATAACAAGGTGGGATTATGAAATGGCAGACAAATTACTTGATGTAAACGGTTTGACTGTAAGTGTAGAGGAAAAGGAAATTCTGCATGATATAAATCTTAGTATAAACAAAGGTGAAACGCATGTGCTTATGGGACCTAACGGTGCAGGCAAGTCAACGCTCGGATTTGCACTTATGGGCAGTCCTAAATATACGCTTAATTCAGGCGAAATACTTTTTAACGGAAAAAACATTAACGATGAAACCCCCGATAAAAGGTCAAAGGACGGAATTTTTCTTTCATTCCAAAGTCCTCTTGAAGTTCCGGGGCTTTCGCTTTCATCATTTATTCGTAATGCTCTTGAAAAGAACCGTGGCAAAAGAATCCGCCTTTGGGACTTTAAAAAAGAGCTCAGAGAGGCTATGGAGCTTTTGCAGATGGATCCGTCATATTCCGAGCGTGATCTAAATGTAGGTTTTTCGGGCGGTGAAAAGAAAAAAGCAGAAATTTTGCAGATGCTTTTACTCAATCCAAAGCTTGCAATTCTTGACGAAACAGACTCGGGTCTTGATGTTGATGCGGTTCGCACAGTTTCAAAGGGCGTTGAACATTATCAGAAAAACCGTGACGGTGCATTGCTCATCATCACACACAGCACAGGTATTCTCGAATCTCTCAAAGTTGATTATACCCATATTATGGTAAACGGCCATATAGTTAAAACAGGCGACGCATTGTTGATTGATGAAATCAATGAACACGGTTTTGAGAAGTATCTTGAACTTTATGCAGAAAAGTTCTGACGGAGGTATTAAGATGAAAGAAAGAACATATGTCGATGATGTTGACAGAAGTGTCTACGATATCAAAGACGAAGAAAATGATGCCTACCGTATCAAATCAGGTCTTGATGCCTCAATTGTAGAAAAAATTTCAAAGGAAAAGGATGATCCCGTGTGGATGCAGAATTTCCGTTTGCAGTCACTTCAAATTTATAATGAACTCAAAGTTCCAAACTGGGGACCGCCCATTGACGGACTTAATATGGACAATATTGCAACCTATGTCCGTCCGAACACAAGGATGACTGCAAAATGGTCGGAAGTTCCCGAAGATATCAAGAATACATTTGAAAGGCTCGGTATTCCTCAGGCAGAGAGAAAGTCCCTTGCAGGTGTCGGAGCGCAGTATGATTCCGAGCTTGTGTACCACAATGTTCGTGAAGAGGTTGCCGCACAGGGGGTAGTATATACCGATATGGAGAGTGCGTTAAAGGGCGAATATGCCGACATGGTAAAAAAATATTTTATGAAACTTGTCCGTCCGAATGACCACAAATTTGCCGCACTTCACGGTGCAGTATGGTCAGGAGGTTCGTTTGTGTATGTTCCGCCGGGAGTATCGGTAGAAATTCCGTTGCAGTCATATTTCAGACTTAACGCCCCCGGTGCAGGTCAGTTTGAACACACGCTCATTATCGTTGACGAGGGTGCAGACCTGCATTTTATAGAGGGTTGTTCTGCTCCGAAATATAACATAGCAAATCTTCACGCAGGATGCGTTGAGCTTTTTGTAAAGAAAAATGCAAGACTCAGATATTCAACAATTGAAAACTGGTCAAAAAATATGTACAATCTTAACACCAAAAGAGCACTTGTTGAAGATGGCGGTACTATGGAATGGGTATCGGGTTCATTCGGTTCTCATGTGTCATATCTTTATCCGATGACAATTTTAAAAGGCGACCGTTCAAGAATGGAATTTACGGGCATTACATTTGCAGGCAAGGGACAGAACCTTGATACAGGCGCAAAAGTAGTTCATATCGGCAAAGAAACATCTTCGTTTATGAACACAAGGTCAATTTCAAAAGACGGCGGTATCAGCACATTCAGAAGCTCCGTTGTTGTGAACAAATCTGCCGAAAATGCAAAATCTGCCGTTTCATGTCAGTCACTTATGCTTGATTCAAAGTCACGCTCAGATACTATTCCTGTAATGGATATCAGAACTCCGCACGCAGATATCGGTCATGAGGCGAAAATAGGCAGAATCAGCGATGAGGCTGTATTCTACCTCATGTCAAGAGGTCTTAGTGAAGAGGATGCAAGGGCGATGATAGTCAGCGGATTTGCAGACAATGTGTCAAAGGAACTTCCGCTTGAATATGCGGTTGAAATGAACAATCTCATTCAGCTTGAGATGAAGGGCAGTATCGGATAAGGAGGACATTATGGTTGATAATAAAGACTTAACAGTGAACTTTCTTCCGTCACCCACTTGGAACCGATTGGGAGTGAATCGGGCAAAAATCCGAAGCATTCCCGTTGACGGTTGGAACAGTATTCCTGTTCAAAAAGAAATAATCGAAAAATATACAAATATTTCAGATTCAAAAATCCGGGATTCATTTGCAAATATTCAGACAGGTATGGGCGAGGAGATTGACGAAATCTCAAAAATATCACAGCCTGAAAAAATCAGAATATCGGCTGATAAAACAAAAAGCGAAAAGCTGTTTTTTAATTGCAAAAACGGTGAAAATGCTTTTGCAGATGTAGAACTTTACGCTCCCGAAAACACAGAGCTTACCGTGTTTATGACAATGCAGTCAGCGTGGAATGCAAACGGAATTTGTGCCGTAAGAACGAAATTTAAAGCTGAAAAAGGCGCAAAAATCAGACTCGTACAGCTTAATCTCCTTTCGCAAAATTTCCGCTTTATAAACGATGTCGGTGCAGAATGTGAAGATAATGCAACCGCAGAGATATTACAGCTTTTTATCGGCGGAAATGAAACCTATACAGGCACAAAGACAACGCTTTTGGGCAGGCAGAGCAATCTTGACCTCAATGTCGGCTACTATTGCAAGGACGAGCAGTTGCTTGATATGAACTATGTTGCCGAGCATATCGGCAAAAAGACCGTCAGCTCAATGAATGCCGGAGGTGTCTTGAGAGATAAAGCACATAAATTATTCCGTGGTACAATTGATTTCCCACTCGGCTCATCAGGTGCAAAAGGTGACGAGAACGAAGATGTTCTCATTTTAGGTGAAGATGTAATCAATCAGACCGTACCGCTCATTCTTTGTGCGGAAGAGGATGTTGAGGGCAACCACGGTGCGTCAATCGGCAGACCGTCCGATGATGTGCTTTTCTATCTTGCAAGCAGAGGCCTTGACGAAGAAGAGGCTTGTAACCTTATGGCTCGTGCAAAGCTTGACGCTTTATGCTCAAAAATCGGTGATGAGGAGCTTGAAACGCTTGCAAAATCCTGTCTGGAGGAGGTTACAGGCTATGCAAATGAAAAACTTTAAGGAAGATTTTCCGCTTTTGCGAGAAAATCCTGTAGTCTATCTCGACAGTGCCGCAACTGCTCAAAGGCCTGAATCAGTTATAAATTCGGAAATGGAGTTCTACAAAAAATGCAATGCAAATCCTCTGCGTGGACTTTATGATCTGGGCTTCAAAGCAACCGAGTGTTATGAGCAATCCCGTGAAACAGTCAGAAAGTTCATTAATGCAAGGTCGGAGCGTGAAATAATATTTACACGCAATGCAACCGAAAGCCTCAATCTTGTTGCCTACAGCTACGGAATGAATTTTCTAAAAAAAGGTGACGAAATTCTTGTCACTGTAATGGAACACCACAGCAACCAGTTGCCATGGAGAGTTGTTGCAGAAAAAACTGGCGCAGCGCTAAAGTACATTGAATGCAACCCTGACGGCACAATTACCGAAGAACATCTGAAACAGGCTTTTTCGGAGCGTACAAGGCTTGTGGCAGTAACTCACATATCAAATGTACTTGGTTGCAAAACTCCCATAAAGCGTATCACAGAGCTTGCAAAGGAATGCGGTGCAGTTGTTGTGCTTGATGCATCACAGAGCGTTCCGCACATTCCCGTTGATGTTCAGTCGCTTGATGTGGATTTTCTTGCATTTTCCGGTCACAAACTTATGGCACCATTCGGAATCGGTGTATTATACGGCAGAGAAAGCCTTCTTGAAAAAATGCCGCCTTTTTTAACAGGCGGTGAGATGATTGATTCCGTTACGAGGGACAAGGTTATCTATTCCGATTTACCGCATAAATTCGAGGCAGGAACGGTAAATGCGGCTGGCGCATGGGGGCTGAAAACCGCAATTGAATATATTCAAAATATTGGTTTTGATACAATCGGCGGTGTTGAAGAAGAGCTTACCAAAAGAGCCTTTGACGGACTTATGAAAATTCCTCACATCAATATTCAGGGAAGTAACAATCCGAAAGAGCATTGCGGAATTATCAGCTTTACAATTGACGGAGTTCATCCGCATGATGTCAGCAGTATTCTCGACGCTGACGGTATTGCAGTCCGTGCAGGACACCATTGCGCACAGCCTTTGATGGAATTTTTAGGCATTCCGTCAACAACAAGGGCAAGCATTTATTTCTACAATACGAAAGATGACATTGATGCGTTTTTGAACAGCGTGTCATCTGTCAGAAGGAGAATGGGATATGGAAAATAACAGAAGCTTTTACAATGAAATCCTGACCGATCACAATCTTCATCCAATGCACAAACATCCGCTTGATACGGCAACGGCAAGCCTTGAGGGTGTGAATCCAAGCTGCGGTGATGACATTGTGCTTAATCTTAACATCAAAGACGGTGTGATTACAGACGGTTCGTTTACAGGTGACGGCTGTGCAATTTCCCAGGCGTCAGCCGATATTATGCTTGATTTGATTATCGGCAAAACAGTTGATGAAGCCGAACATCTGAAAGATATTTTCCTTAAAATGATTCAAGGCAAAGCAACTGACGAAGAAATTGAAGAGCTTGAGGAGGGCGGAGCATTGTCTGACATTTCTCATATGCCTGCCCGTGTAAAATGTGCAGTTCTCGGTTGGCACACATTTGAAAACATTGTAAAAAAATAATTTACTGAATTTAATATTTTATAAAACACATTCGGGGAACAGATAAAATAATTTCTGTTCCCCGATTTTTATTTAAAGAATCGGGATTAATGTATTAAAATAACTAATACAAATCTTGACAAATATTGCTTTAAAATAGTATAATAAAAGTGCAAAGAGGTGATATTATGAAAAAAGATGTTAAATTATACAATATGATTTTGCCGCCGTTTATGCTGTTCTTCTTTGTTCCCACTCTTTGGATTGTATCAGCCTTAGGGAATTTCATAATAGATTCAATAGTTCTCTTAATAATTTCAATTTTTATTTACAAGAAATTCACTTGGCAATTGTATAAGAAATCAATAATTCCCGTATTTCTGTTTGGATTTCTTTCTGATTTTTTAGGTGTGTTGTATCTAATGGCAATATCTATTGGATCAGGTGCGGAATATTACGAGGGCAACGATATCGGAAAACAAATTCTTTCGGGAATATATCTTGCAACTAACCACTCCTGTTATGACAGCGTCTACGGAGTTTTGTTTATTGTCAGCGGTATTCTGTTTAGCAGTATTTTTATTTTTGCTTTTAATTATCGTGTGTCATTTAACAATAAAGGACTTTCTAAAAAGCAGAAAATAATTGCATCTCTTACAATGGCAATAATAACCGCACCTTACACATTTTTGTTGCCTAAAGAGCTTTTTTATCCGTAATAAAAATATATCTCGGTTTGGTACGGCAATTGCAGTATTACAAAATACATAAAATCAGCAAATCCAGACGGACAGGCTGATGAATTTTTAAAATATTATGAAGAAAATTTTTAGTGCTTGTCAAAAAAATACTAAAATATATTGAAAATGATAATGAGTGTTTTTATGTTTAAAAAAGCTGTTTGTACAATAGTGAGTACTTTATGTATCCTTTTTTTATTATCCGCCTGTGATTCTTCGATTGATGATTATGAATCTTATAAAAATCTTAAAGTAGGAGAACATTTTTCAGTTAACCGTGATGGATATGCAGTCAAAATAAACGATACACTTCTTGTTTGGCACAACCTTGCTGATGGCGAAAAGGATTGCGTCAAAGTCATTGATAAAAATATGGTTGACTCAAGCGGAATGATAGAAGGTGAGGATGTTCTGAACGGTTCAAAAGAACTTCTTGCTGATAAAATTAAGGATTGTTATTCTTCGAATGATTATGTTATAATGGAGTTGTTAAACAATGATACCGTTATTATGGTCGATTGCAATAACAATTTCAAATATTCTAAATTTGATAATTTGAAAAGCACAGGAATTGATTACAGTAAATTTAATCACATATCAATCGTATCAACCGACTGATTATTTATCTTTTCGGAAAGAAATTTCTTATGAATAAATACTATTACATCATAAATTTGTTTGATTCAATAGACAGATTGTTTTTAAATACCTATAGTACCCCTGCATACTTTCTGTCAAAAATCAGTTTTGTTATCATATAAGATTAGTTTTTAATAGGAGGAATAGTTTTGAATAAGTTTAAAGCTATATGTGAATCGGTGAGTTATTTTTTTATTTTTTCATTTACACCAATAATATGTGCATTAATAATTTCATTTATATATGTATGCTTTAGTAAAATAAATTTAAATCTCCCTCAAATGTCAACCTATGTTATGGAGATAATTGCTTGTTCATTAATTATGATTATTTTTTATCTTATTCTAAAAGTAAAGAGATATGATTTTGTTGATAGTATAAAACTAAATAAAATAACTCTGCGTTCGGCATTGCCTTTTATTCTTTTAGGATTATCAGTATATTTTATTTTTATAATTCTATTAAATTGTATACCATTCTTTCAGGGAGAAGATACTGTTTCAAATACAAATGATTTGCACAAATCAGTCAATGGAATAAATGTAGTTTTTTTGTTTGTAGCCAAGAGTATATTAGCTCCAATTGTAGAGGAGGTTACATTTCGTGGCTTAATCTATTCAAAACTAAAATTGGCTTTTCCAATATGGGTATCATCACTTTTAGTTTCGTTGACTTTTGGTGTTATTCATTTTTCATCATCTATATTCACAGTATTGTCAGCAATTTTATTGAGTTTGATTTTTAATTATCTTGTTGATAAATATAATTCAATAGTACCTGGTATACTAATACATTCAGCTTATAATTTTACAGTTACATTTATACGATATAATATTAGATATTTTGATTTTGCGACATATGAAATTCCGATTATGGTCGTTTCAATTCTAACTTTTATCTTTTCTATAATATGTATTATTTTTAACACTAAGAAATTAAGTAGTAATTAGGGGTGAGAAGCAAGTGAAATTAAAAATACTTGGTTCTGTGTCAAGATTTAGCACAAAATAAAATGAGAAGTTCTGCCAACTAAGCTGCTGGCAGAGAAGATACCCTCTCAAACAATTACCCAGGTTCTTTGCACATTCAACCTGTGTAAGATCAGGGTGCTCTTTGCGATAGTTGATAGCATCCAACTTGAATTGCTTGGTGTGATGAGTTTTTTGTTGTGATATAATGAATTCCTCCTTTTTTTATTATACAACACTTAAAGGGGATATCTCATTTTGTTTTGTATTATTTAGATGCTAACACTAAGATAAAATGAAAGACAATATAAAGATAAATCAAACAAAGCTGAAAAATACATGAGGTGATACGATGTATTCGGAATTATTAAAAGCTTTTCAAAGCAATAAAAATTGCAGTTTTTATACAGATGATGAATGTGACAAGTTTATTTACGGCAAGATTATTGCACTTAACGAAAATGAGGTTGCAATTCAAATGTACAATACAGACGGAACTTGTGACGGTGTAATTGTAAAAACAGTATCAGATTTCTTCAGAATCGAGTATGATTCAAAATATAATCAAAAAATGGAGAAACTTATTGAAACGGATACTTTTGAAGACAGCGTTGAAATTGACGGTAACGCTGTATTTGATTCTGCAATAAAATCCGCAATCATTAAAAACTTCATAGTAAGTATAGAATTGCTGCACAGCGGTAATGAGAATATCACGGGATTACCGTTGTCGCTGGAAAACGGAATCTGCACCGTCAGACAGATAGACGATTACGGTTGTGATGACGGAGTAACTTCGTTTGTATTCAATACCGCAACGCAAATTACAATCAATGCAAAGTATGAAAAATTACTTTCAAGCTTAATGAACAAGTGATATGGAAAAATGAATAATTTGTTATTTGAAAAAATATGGGAAGATGCTGATTTTTATCAAATTATTGTAAAGGCATTAGCCAAAAATATTAGTGCTGAAACAAAAGTATATGTCACAAAAGAAAACATAATTGCTTTGTCGGACTTAATCAAAAATTTGATTGATAAGCACCATAGTGAATTTTACTGGGAAATAGGCGATACTGATTTGTCTGCGGAGTCATTTTTCTCAATAGGGCTTGCTGAATACGATAATCTCGGACACTATAAGTTCGTGCTGAAATTCGGTTTTCAAAATGACGATAACAAGAAATACGGTTGTTCATTTCCAATAACGACCGAAACAGGTTTGTTATTACATTTTGCCGAAAATGTGTTGTTGCTCAATAAAGATAATTCTTTTGAAAGTTGTATGCTGAATGGTAGGTTGTGATTATATGGAAGTTATTGCTTTAAATGCACGCGGTGGATCTGCTTTCGAGTTAGCGTGTTTTATTATATTTTGTTTCTTTTTCCTGCTCTATTACTTGTTAGAAAAATTTCTTGATGCTCTTTATCACAAATCTGTCAAATCAGAAGTGGCTTTTACAAACAGAAGAATAAATATAAATTTAATTAAACATTTTGTCTACGATACCTTAATAGATTTACCAAACAGCAAATTTGTGTTAATGATTAATGATAAAACGAAAATAATTTCACCGGCAGTTTATACAAAACGAAAAGGTAGGGTTTCTATGATTAACAGGAACGCTGATTTTGATGTGTATGAACAAATTGAAATTAACAACGGTTCATTTTCAAAAGATTACACATTTATCAGAAGTTACAAAATCAGAGATAAAAAGACAGGAGAACAGGTTCTTTTTGTGGCAGTACCAAATCGTGAAACAGATATTCTTGCATATTCCGATTCTGCACATAAAGCCGACAAAACCGTAACTTTCGGCAAATTCAGAATATTCTGTTTTGTCGAAACTGACAATAACACATACACGGATTTGATTGTTGATTCCGAAAAGATTCATCTTGAAAAATCTAAAAGAAAAGGTATGTACTTTATCGGTCTGGATGAAGTTACAAAAGAAAAGTAATGCGTTATAAGCAATTTGAGGTGATTGTATGGAAATGTTGTATTTGATATTTTTTTTCATTGCATTGTTGGCAGTAAGCTTTATTCGCCTGCTTATTACAAACTCTGCCATATATGCAGTCAAAGTGCGAAAATTTACCGATAAAAAACGATTTATATTAAAAGCAAGCGTGTTTTCCGAGCTTGGTATATTGATTTCATTTTTTCTGTTTTCACTCATATGGACGGTGATGTGCTTATGCGTATCTAATTTTGATAATATTTTCAAGAAAATTGCGGACAGTATTTTGTTTGGCTTTCTCGGAAATCTGACGATAACTGGTTCAGGACATTACAGCGGAATAATCGTTGCATTTTTTGAAATTCTCACAGCCTACGCATTTATATATCTGTTTAATCAGACCGTTGTGTATAAAAATCTGAATGTTCCCGAAAAACAGAAAAGCAAATTACTTCACATTGTTTCATTGTGCAATGTACCGTATCTGTTGTTTATTCCGATTCTTAAAATTAGTTTTGTAAGCAACATTATGAACAATATTATCATCGGTATGATTTATTGACCGTACATAATATGGTCCTGTGTCAAGATTTAGCACAAAATAAAATTAGAAGTTCTGCCAACTAAGCTGCTGGCAGAGAAGATACCCTCTCAAACAATTTTTCAAAATCATTAGGAGACATATAGTCGCAGTGGCTGTGAATCCTAACGGTATTATAAAAGGTTTCAATATACTCAAATACAAGCCTATAGGCATGTTTGTAGTTAATGATATGAAAATGGTTGAGTTCATTCTTTGGACAGATAATCCCAAAACCGATATTGATAAAATTAGTCATTATATTGGTATCCAACCAATTGAAAAAAAGAGAATGGGCGAGATGAGGTGTTTGACATGACAGAAAACAATAAAATAGACTTTGAAACTATAGATTACAGTAAAGTCAATCCGAAAAAGTTAAACGGCAACAAACGTATTGTAAAGTCATATTTGATATATTTTGCTTTTGATGTTGTACTGACAGTTGCTATATTCTTGCTCACATTATTTAAACTGATTGATAGTTCTGATAACACGGTAAATACTGTGATATTTATATTAAGCGGAATATTGTGTTTGTGCCTTTATGCTAATAATTATTATAAATCGAAAGATTGGCGATTCTATGAGAGCCTTCGTTCTGATACGCTTACAAAACTGATTGCACTATTCTTTGTCATAAATGGTGTGTTGCTGCTTTTGACATTTAATTTAGCGGGTGTACATATTTCAATAGTAGCATCATGGGGTGGCGCATCATTATCTATTCTAATTAATAATATAGTTGCTTATTTAGATGACTTAAACAAAATGTACACAACATCGAAATATGATACGGCTATAAAATTTTTGAAATTTTGGTCAGTATTTATATTGTTTGCTATGTTTGCGTATGGTTATTCAAGCATTGGCAGATATGAACATATGACTTTTAGATAAAGAAAATATTAATAAGTATTGCTTTTTACAATGTCTATTGATACAATACAATCAGAATATGTATTTTCATTGCGTAAAAAGCGTATATACAAAAAGACCGACTTCAAAATCAAATTTGAAATCGGTCTGTAAATTTTAAAAAAATCCGAACGGAATTTATACTATTCGATTACATCTTCGGCTATAACAGCTTCCTATCTTTTTGTAATCTGATGGTCTTCATGCAAAACAATGCAGTATGTAACAGTTGATATGAGTGCAAGAATAAGTACAACCGCAATAAGTCTTTTGATGTGTTTGCCTGTCCTTATTTTCTTGACAACATAGGAAATCCCCGTTATTGTTCATTGCCCTTGTCCTCTTTTAAAATATTTAAAATGCTCTCTACACCGCTGTATGCATTATGAAAACTCTCCAAAAGGTTTTCATAATATGCCCGACCTTCGTCCTCAATATGATAATAAATTCGTGTGCGCTTTTTGCCGACAAGCTTTGAATATTCGCTGATTTTTCCTTCGTTAACAAGCTTGTAGGTGACTGCGTAAACGGTGTTCTGAGATATGGACAGGCATCCGTTTGATTTTTCTTTTATGAATTTTACAATCTCATACACATAACTGTCTTGCTCACACAAAATGGCAAGAATCAGTATGTCCGTAATTCCGCTGAAAAAATAATTTTGTTTTCCCATAGATACCTCCCAATATACATTATACACACTTAATCACTAAAAATCAATCTAATACATTCAATAAGAATTTAATATGAGCAGTTATTACAGCAAAGCCTTTTGTTGCCGACATTGTGATTTTTTCGTCAATAGTATTCGTAAAAACCGAATTGACCAAAAAAATTTCTTTGTGTATTAATCTCATCAGCCATGATATCACCATACACATTATTGATTTCGTTTGAATTCTTTTTGATATAGTCAAATATGAAAAGTAAAATAACAGATCGGCAGTTTTGATATTTGCATTTTGACAGTAACAAAAATAGGGTAGAACAACTGCTGAAAGGAGGCTCGAAAGAGCCTCCTTTTTAATGCTTGAACAGAATACAAATTTATTGTGATGATAAACAGCTTTACAGCTATGTAAAATTTTTATAGAGATATAATGATGAAATACAAAATATCGAAATAAGAATAAACCTCCTGCACAGAGTAAAATCCGTTGCAGGAGGTTTTGTTGTACGAAAAATTATATGGGCTTAATTATTGGCATATTTGTTGGAATCTATATATAAAATTTACAGAACCTGAAAATATGCATTATTGATACTTTGTCGGGACAGGGCACACATCAGTTCTTGCTGTTTGCAATTGCCTGATCAATCAACTTTTGCAGCTTTTCAGACTGCTTTTCAGAGGTTATTGCACCGACAATCGGCTCTCCCACAATATTACCGTTTTTATCAACAACATAAGTTGTGGGGTAGGAGTACAATCCGGATGTGAATTCTCCGGCTTTACTTTTTGAATCAAACCAAATGTTTTTGTAGGTAACGCCCTTTTTTGCCAGAATATTCTTTGCGTCAGAGATAGCCGTTTTGTCACCGTCAAGTGTAAATGAATTGATTCCTACTACTGCTCCGCCTTTTTTTGCAAGCTGTTTATTCAGAGCTTCCAGGTCGGCAAGTTCTTCCACGCAGGGATTGCAGGTGGTAAACCAGAAGTTTACTACAGTAACGGTATTTTTTGCAAAAAGCGTACTGCTTTTAACTTCGTTTCCGTCAAGATCCTTGCCGTCAAATGTCGGGAATTTCATCAGATTATCCTTTTCGATGGGCTTACCGTTTTCAGCCGGAACGCTCATATCTCCATCAGACGGTTTTTCTCCGCATCCGGGAAATTTTTGTTCCAAAACCGTCAGTTTTCCTTCAATTTCCTTAATCTCTTCGGCGCTTTCATTAAGCAGCTTCAACTCATCTGCACTGAACTGATCTTTGATACCGTCAATCGTTTTCAGAAGAAAATCGCCGTAGTTTTTGCCGTCCTCATTCATCGCCATACCTTTATCGGCTGAAGCAAATACCTTTTCCCAAAGCTTGCTGTTTTCGGAAAGAATAGCATTTTCCTGTGCCATCAGTTTTTGATGCAGGTCGGCGGCCTCGTCTTTTGTTTTCGGATTCACAGCTGTCAGCATAGCCGTTTCGCTTTTCTTATTTGCAGTAGTATTCGTCGTATTGCCTTTGGCTGTGCCACAGGCGGCAAAGCTTAACAACATCATCAGGGCAGTCAGTAAGCTTAAAATTTTAGTCGTTTTCATAGTGTTTACTCCTTTTCTGTTTCAATTCCTGTTTTAATTTCTGTTTCAATTTTTTGTTTTGCTGTTTCCGCTTTTTTAGCGGGACAATCATTTTCTTTTCCTTTGCCAAAGCCGTAGCAAAAGCTGACCGCCTCGACAGGACAGGCACGGATACACTTACCGCAGCGTATGCATTCGGTATGGTTGGGAGTTTTGGTTACATCTACATCCATCTTGCATGCTTTGGCACATTTTCCGCAGGAAATGCACTTGTGTTTGTCTACTTTCATTCCGAAAAGTGACACCTTGTTAAGCAATGCATAAAATGCACCGAGAGGACACAGCCACTTACAGAACGGTCTGTAGAAAAGCACACTCAGTACGATTACTGCGATCAATATGCCCAGCTTCCACGAAAAGAGCGTACCCAGTGCGGCACGGATTCCCGAATCGACAGCGGAAAGAGGGATTGCCCCCTCGAGTACCCCTTGAGGACAAAGATACTTACAGAAAAAAGGATCTCCCATATCCGCATCGTTTGTAATGAGCATCGGCAGTAAACATACAGCAAAAAGCAAAACTGCATATTTTATGTATGTCAGCGGTTTCAGCTTTTTAGTGGGAAGCTTTTTTGTCGGCACCTTATGTAACAGTTCCTGAAGCCATCCGAACGGACACAAAAAACCGCAGATAAACCGCCCGAGCAGAACCCCTATCAATATGAGGAATCCTGTGATATAATATGAAAAACTGAATTTTGACGAACCCACCACTGCCTGAAACGAGCCGATTGGGCAGGCTCCCGATGCCGCCGGGCAGGAATAGCAATTCAGTCCGGGCACACAAACAGCCTTTCCTTTGCCTTGATAAATTCCGCCCTTAAAAAAATTCGGCAGATGAATATTACTCAGCAAAGTTGCTACTGCTTGAATCAGCCATCGAAAGCGTGAGAGGAACTGCGATACACCGCCTCTTTTTTTCTTCGGTTCTTTGTTATCCAATTCCCACACACTCCAAACACAGCCGGATTGCCTTGCTTAACACGGTTTCTGCCTCTCCGCGCAGAGCTCCGTAACACAGCATCGTAATTCCGCAGATAATCAGTACGATCTGAAATACGGCTTTTTTCTTTCGAGTCAATTCGGTCACCCCTTTCTTTTGTGCTTTCATTGTAGCACAGAGGATGTAAAATCTCTGTTAAGAACGAAAACTTAACAAAAACTTTATGCCTTAGCGATATAATTAAATTATCAAAGAAATATTAAAACATAACAAGGAGAGTTTTTATGCGTATTTTAGTAATTGAAGACGAGCGTGCGCTGTGCGAGACAATTGTTCGCAGCCTTAAAAGACTGGCATACAGCGTTGATTTTTGCTATGACGGAAACAAAGCAATTGAGTTGCTCGGAATGGAAAAGTACGATCTTGTTTTACTTGATCTTAATTTACCCGGTGCAGACGGAATGACGGTACTGCGAACTCTGCGACAAACCGACAGAGATACCGGAGTGTTAATTCTTTCGGCACGCTGTGAGGTTGCCGACAAGGTGGAGGGACTGGATGCCGGAGCAAACGATTATCTGACAAAGCCTTTTCATTTGGAGGAGCTTGAGGCAAGAATACGCAGTCTGACTCGTCGGCGGTTTACACAAAATAATGTTGTTTTGAACTGCGGAAAGGTTGCTTTTGACACCAAAGCCCGTGTTGCCGTTGCTGACGGTCAGGAGCTGTCACTTACCCGAAAAGAAATCGGAATACTTGAATATTTACTTCTTAATCAAGGTCGCCCCGTCAGTCAGGAAGAACTGCTCGACCATGTTTGGGATAACAGTGTTGACAATTTCAGCAATTCAATAAGAGTACATATATCTGCATTACGAAAGAAACTGCGTGCGGCACTCGGCTATGACCCGATTCGCAATCGCATTGGTGAAGGATATGTTATGGAGGAAGAAAAAGTATGAAAAAGCTATCCTTGCAATGGCGCATAACTCTGATGACTGCACTTCTTATCGGAGCCACCTGCATTTTTATGAATGTTCTTATCGGCTATTCCGGCAGCCATTATATGGATTCCATAGGCTCTTATGTTACAGGTTACGGTGATACGGATAAAGGAGAACCTGACTTTTTCGATCCCGAACACGAAAAGCATGATCGTGAATTGACTATCGTAATCAACGGAGCACAGGAATCCTTTATCGCTACCAATTGGTATATTACGGCGGCGGCAACATTGTTAGGCGGTGTGCTTGCGTATTTTTTAAGCGGGCATGCACTGAAGCCTCTGCGTACTTTTACCGCTCGGGTTGAAAAGGTTCAACCTAACAATTTGACGGATATGAAGATAACCGAAGAAGTTCCGCCTGAACTGAGACAGTTTGTCAAGTCGTTCAATCGGATGCTTGACCGTCTTGATGAGGGATTTACCGCTCAACGACAGTTCACAGGAAACGCCGCACATGAGTTGCGCACACCGCTTTCGCTTATGCAGGCACAGCTTGAACTTTTTTCGGCAGAGCATCCCGAGGCATTGCCTGAAACGGCGGAGTTCCTCCGATTGTTGCGTGAGCAGACCGAACGAATGACGCAAATGACAAAAACCCTGTTGGAAATGAGCGAGCTTCGCACAGTATCGTGTGCCGACCGCATAGAAATAGGACCTATGGTAGAAGAGATTTTCACTGATCTTGCACCACTTGCAGAGAAGAACAATGTTACACTTGAAAGCACGGGCGACGCTGTTATGACAGGCAGTGACACGCTGATTTATCGTTTGTTATACAATCTGACCGAAAACGCTATACGCTACAACCGTTTTGACGGTACAGTGAATATTACCGTAATGCACAAAGACAATCAGCTTGTTATTACGGTTGCGGATACCGGCTACGGCATCCCCGAACAATACAGAGAAAGTATTTTTCAGCCCTTCTTTCGTGTGGATAAATCCCGAAGCAGAGAATACGGCGGAGTTGGATTGGGACTTTCTTTGGTGTGGGAAATCGTTGCACTGCACAATGGTAAAATTCGTGTGGAAGAGAGTTCGGAAAAGGGTACTGCAATAGAAGTAAAGTTTCCGACAGATATGATAAAAATTTAATATTTTGCGATTTTTTCTTAGTTAATTGTTGAAATTGCCGTAGCTCTGTGTTATACTATAATTAATTAATCGATTAGTTATCAAAAGGAAGCAAACATTATGAGAACAACAGAGGAACAGCACAACGAGCGTAAGAGGGAAATAATGGAAAAATGCTTTGAATGCTATGCTGAAAACGGATTGACCGGTACGGGCATCAAGGCTTTGGCGGCAGCGTGTGGCTGTACAACGGGAAATCTGTATTCCTATTTCAACAGTGTTGATGAACTGATTATTGAATCAACTGCATACTGTATGGAAAAGGTCGAGGATGATTTTATGGAAAAAGCTCCCACCGACCCGAAGGATGTTGTTCGATTTGTGAAAGAGGTTCCGTATTGGACCGCAAAGAAGCACGGCAAAAAATATCGGCTGATGTATCAGGTATATACCCATCCGAAATATATTGAGCACGGCAAGAAATTCTTTGAGGGGGTAAATGAGCGCTATACCGAGTATGCAAAGCGACTTGAGCCGAAAATCGGCATTCCGTACACGGTGATTACACCGCTCATTTTTATATTTGTCCGTGCCTGTGTACACTATGCTATGTTTGAGGATGAATATTATTTAAAAACCCAAATGGAGGTCTTAAAACAGGGTGTTGCCCTGTTTACTGATAAATACCGTTCACAATATTTGAGAGGAGGCAATGATAAATGAAAAAACGAATATATTGTATTACTACCGCACTCTGTCTTGTGCTTTGCATCGTACTTTGCATTGCATTCGCTGCCGTATGCAGCAAGGCGGAAAATAGCAAAGCCGTGTTGCCGGAGGTGCGAAACAACGGCACAGCAATCCAATGGAGAGATACCGCCGAAGAGGAATGGCACGATCTTGTTGCTCTTGACACGCTCAGAGGTACTGACGGAAAAAACGGCACTGACGGAAAGAACGGCATTGACGGAAAAAATGGTGCTGACGGTAAAGACGGTACTGACGGAAAGAACGGTCTTGACGGCAAAGACGGTACTGACGGAAAGAACGGTCTTGACGGAAAAAACGGTACTAATGGAAAGAACGGTCTTAACGGCAAAGACGGTACTGACGGAAAAGACGGTATTGACGGTAAAAACGGTGCTGACGGTAAAAACGGCATTGACGGCGAAGACGGTGCTGACGGAAAAGACGGTCTTGACGGCAAAAACATAGAGGTACAAAGAACAACAGAATATATACAGTGGCGCTATGAGGGAGAAGACTGGCAAAACCTTGTTGCCATTTCCAATATAAAGGGACCTGCAGGGCAGAACGGTAAAGACGGAGCAAACGGAAAAACACCGGAGTTCCGTGTAAATGAAAACAATCTTCAATGGCGTTATGTCAACGATGAAATATGGTTAAATCTTTACGATCTTTCTAATTTGAAAGGTCTTGACGGAAAAGACGGAATCGACGGAAAGAACGGTGTCGATGGTATTGACGGCAAAAACGGTGATACGCCGTTCATCGGTGAAAATGGCAACTGGTGGCTCGGAGTGACCGACATGGGTGTAAAAGCCGCAGGTGTTGACGGTGAAAAAGGCGACAAGGGGGATAAAGGAGATGCCGGACAGAACGGTAAGGACGGAATAAACGGAAAAACACCGGAGTTCCGTGTGAATGAAAACAATCTGCAGTGGCGTTATGTCGGCGATGAAATATGGCTTAACCTTTACGATCTTTCAATTTTGAAAGGTCTTGACGGCACAGACGGTAAGGACGGTATAAACGGCAAAGACGGTGTTGACGGTAAAGATGGTGTTGACGGTAAGGACGGAACAAACGGACAAAACGGCTCTGACGGCAAAGACGGAAATACCCCGTTCATCGGTGAAAACGGCAACTGGTGGATTGGAACGACCGATACGGGAGTGAAAGCCACAGGAGTTGACGGAGAAAAAGGAGACAAAGGAGACACCGGCGAAAAAGGCGAAAAGGGTGACAAGGGAGATAAAGGCGACAAGGGTGATGCAGGTCAGAACGGCAGCTGTTCGGGATATTTTTACGGAGAGGCAGACGCTCCTCCGAGGACAGTACTGAATAACAGTCGTGTCAATATTTCTGTCTACGAAAAAATAAACAAGGGCGGCTTGATTTCATCCTATTCATCCTACAGGAATAATATTACACTCAAAAAAGGACATATTTACAATGTCTGCTTAAGCGGTTCTCTCGAAGTCGGTTCAAACGAAGCTAACAAAAGCGGCAATTACTCTATTCAGATGACAGACGGTTATGATGACGATCTGTGCAGGGAGCTTACACGAATAAAAAGGGACGGGGCAAAAATACCGTATACCAATGATCAACATTCCTTTAATTTCAACAGAATGTATGATGCGTCAAATAAAGACATTACATTGCAGTTGTGGTTTGAAAATTCGGTATACAATACTTATCTCGGTGGCTTTAGAGGCACTATTACAATAACCGCTCTTGATTAAATTTATATAACGGAGGTGGCGAAAAATGAAAAAACGAATACTTAGTATCCTGCTGACTTTATGCATGACGCTCTGCCTTACGCCGATAAGCGTATTCGCCGAGGAGGTTGGGACAGAGGGCTCTGCTGCGATACAGCTTGGTGCAGATGCACTAAGTGTGTTAAGTAAAAATGTAAACACAGCGACCGCACCGACTGTGTATTTCGGGCAAAACCATGAAAATAATCCCGCTGCATGGCGAGTTATCGGCTATGACGGAAGCGGTGTTACAAGCTCAAAGGGGGATATTACCCTGCTTGCGGCAGGCGCTATGGGGGTTATACCATTTGTCGATGCCATATTAAACAACGAATACGCACCGAGCAATTTGAAAGCCACAATAGATGCGCTTGCGGAAAAGCTGACGACAGAAGAAAATGCTGCCGTAAAGAAACGGGCGCTTACAAGCGGAAGTTACGACGGAGAGAATACCGACTGTGTAGCAGGAGGGCAGGTGGATAACGCTGTATTCTGGCCACTTTCCGCAAAAGAGGCTATTGCTGTAAACAACGATCTGCGTGCCTTGGATCCTGCACATCCGAATTGGGTGACAACCGGTTGGTGGCTGCGCTCCCCCGGCTCCGATAAATATCATCTCGCCGTCGTGCGTAGTGAGGGTTCTGTCCAATACTCTGGGTACTCTGTCCTCATTTTCAATAATTATCGGACTGTTCGTCCCGCTTTTAACTTAAATATGAACTCTGTCCTTTTTGCATCTGCCGCTGTGGGCGGAAAGCCTGACGGAGGATTGACCGAAGTTTCCAAATACAGCGGAAACGAGTGGAAGCTGACGCTTTTAGATAGTAGACGCAATTTTGCCGTAACGGAAAAAACTGTCAGCGCCGTCCCCGACGATACCGTTACGCTGAATTACAAAGGGGCGACCAGAGGAAAAAATGAATATATCTCTGTCATCCTGGCGGATAACAACGGCGCACAGTATTACGGCAGAGTAGCACAACCTACTGCCAAAAGCGGAACGGTTGAAATCAAAATCCCGTCTGACATTGCACCGGGCGACTATACCATGAAGGTATTCAGCGAGCAGTATAACGGTGACTGCAAGACCGACCTTGCAAGTGCTTTTGCGGATGTCACGCTGACGGTGGAAAGTCAGCCTGACGAACAGTTTACCCTCACCCCCGGCGGCAGATACTATTTTGACCTTTCGGCAATGAATATTTCGGGAACGGTAAACAGCAATTTGCCTGACAGCACACTTCATTATGTGCCTTTTACCTATGTGGGTACGGTCAACGCTTATAAGCTCACATCGGAAATGGCAACCACCGAGGAGTATGCTCAGAAGAATAAATATCCCCACAGCCTATTCATTGCGGACTATGCCGTAACGCATACGGTAAGCTGGGATGACCTGAATACCGCAGGTCTGATTTTCGGCAAGGACTATGCCGCAGGCGGCGTGGACTATACGCTGCGTGCGCCGTCTGTGGGAAGTGGTCGTACATATTCAGGTGAGTCCCAACGTGGCACGCCCCTAAGCAACGAATGGGATAAGATACTGGACAAGGACAGCGGATATATCAAAAACTGGAGCGAGAGATCTTCGTGGGGGCAAGACACCAAACCCGATAATTCGTTCCCAATCCGCGCGAACCGTGGGGACCATACGGCCCGCCACTGGAACTACGACCATGCTTCGATCTCCGCCCCGCACGTCGGTATCCGCCCCGTCCTTGAACTGCCGACAGATCTTGCCGCCGACAATCTGAAGGTTGTTGAGTTGCGGACGGTTAAATTTATGCCCGGCGAACAGCAGAACTGGATCAACATTATCGTGAAAAACGGCAAGAGCTTCAAAGCGCCCGCTGCCGAAGGGCTGCCCCGCCCGGACGGAAATACAGGCAGCTACTTCATGTGGCTTGACGGCAATGGCAAATCCTACGAACCCGGCGACAGCGTTCCGGAGGTCGTAACCACGCTGACGGCGCAGTGGACAGTCAACCAGTACACGATTACCTATGATCTGGCCGGCGGCACTGTGGAGGGCAATCCCGACACCTACACCATTGAAACGGTGGCTTTCACCCTCAAGAATCCTACCAAATCCGGCTATACCTTCACCGGCTGGAGCGGCACGGGGCTGACTGGTGAGAATAACATGACCGTCACCATCCCGAAGGGCAGCACCGGCGAGCGTAGCTATACGGCACACTGGCGCTACAATGGCGGCGGCTCCGGTGGCTCGTCCAGTTATCCTATCACCGTCCCCGGCAAGACCGAGAATGGCACCCTGACCGTCAGCCCGCGTTCTGCGGAAAAGGGCGATTCTGTGACCATCACGGTGAAACCCGACAGCGGTTATCAGTTGGATGACCTCGCCGTGACCGACAAAAACGGTAAGGAACTGAAGCTGACTGATAAGGGCAACGGCAAATATACCTTCACTATGCCGTCCGGCAAGGTCAAGATCAACGCCACTTTTACCAAAGAAGCTGAGCCAAGCCCGTTCAGTGATGTGTCCACCAGCGCCTATTACTACGAGGCCGTCAAGTGGGCGGCGGAGAACGGCATCACCGGCGGCGTTGGTAACAGCCTCTTTGCACCGAACCAGCCATGCACCCGCGCTCAGATCGTGACCTTCCTCTGGCGTGCGGCTGGTTCCCCCGTGGTGAATTACCTGATGCCGTTTACCGATGTGGACGAGGGCGCATATTATGCCGAGGCAGTCCGCTGGGCGGCGAGCTGCGGCATCGTCACCGGTCAGACGGAGACGACCTTCGGCACAGACAGCGTCTGCACCCGTGCGCAGGCTGCGGCCATGATCTACCGCTGCGCTCAGGCGCAGGGTAAGGGCTTCACGGGCGCGTGGATGTTCCACCTGCCGTTCACCGATGTGCCCGAATGGGCGTATGAATCGGTGGCGTGGTGCTACATGAACGGCGTGACCACGGGCGTGAGCGAGACATCCTTTGCGCCGGGCAATGACTGCACCCGCGCGCAGATCGTCACGTTCCTGTGGAGAGCGTTCAGCAAGTAAATAGGCGAGTTGGTAGTGCCATGCCACTACAAGAAGGAGGAGACGCATCTGATGCGTCTCCTCCTTTTCATGTTTGTCACACATAATTGGGGTTACAGCTTGAATGATTTAATATCAATCATAATTGGAAAGCTCAATTCCTCTGTCATTCGTCGAACACATTCTTCCGTTTCTGCACCCACCTCACTAATTACCATATGCGTATGATCCGCATTCCAGCCACATAGGAGAAAGCTGCCCTGCTCCGTCAACTCGACTGTACGCCATACGGGGCAACTGCCATCGAACTTGACGGAGCAGCCGATCATCTTACAGTGCAATGGCATTGTAGGTTCCGGAAGCCTCATAACCACGCAGACTCGGTCAGCAGAATGGAAATCCGTTACAGTAAAGTCGGCAGAAGAATATTCAACGAAGTCTCTTGTGCCTTTCGCATCCGGCTCGATATAGTTATACGCTGTTGCCAAAAGCTCGCCTCTCTTTTCTATCGCATACTGGGTGAAGCGTTTTGGCTGAGCATAAAAGGTGTATGGCAAATGCTCGTGCTCGTTATAGTACCTCTGTAATGCAGCGCTATACATTTTTTCCCTCCTCACAAGTTTCTCCAATGTCATGGGCTCTAAAGTAGATCCCTCAATGGCACCTTTCGTTCCACAAACCAACGGCCTAGCGTATTGCCCGTTAGATTGGTGGATCGTTCAAAATAGAGATATGTTCTTGCACCATTGACTTGGATGGTGTAACGATCGCCTTGCCCACCGGCTTTTGCAGCATAGGCTGGGCGAATATCGATCACGCGGTCTATTTCATATTTCTGGCCATCCTCCCAGATGATTTCCCTAGGCAGCATTGTCCCATCCGAACGATGCTCTACAAAAACGCTCACATAGACCTTATAAGCCTCACCTGGCAGCATACTTAACTCAACGGCTGCTCCAGATCTCGCTTGAGGAAATCCCCATGCGCGATATACGGAGCTATGATTCTTACACCTTGGCATTGTAGAATCCGGAGCTTGAAGTCCAGTAACTCAGGTGGCACATACAAACACTTCGCTGTCTGATAAAAGTCCATTTGCATCTCCAGCGCTTCTAAGACGGTGTCATCGCTGAGCATGAACTCCGCAGCAAACACATTTGCCTCATACTCCATTCGATTTGTATCCTCAAACATCGCAAACTCATGGAAGGTGTTAATGGCAGAATCGCTGTGGAGGACTGCATGCCCCAGCTCGTGCGCAATGATGATCCGTTGAATGCTGTCGGGCAAATCACTGTTGATTACAATCAGTTTGCACCGAGAAGAAACCAGGAAAAAGCCCTTGCAGGAACGGGGACTCTTTCCCATTGGACGATCCATCACCTGGATATCCAAATACTCGCAGATCTCATACGGGTCATCTGTCTGATATTTCATTTTCAATCGACTTACTTCCTGCCTAATCGTCATCGTCAGCAATCCACTCGCCTCACTTCAGAAAGTAGTTTTCTATTATACAGCCTGACAGTACCACAAGGGTTGTCCAAAAATCCGTACACTCAGATTATTCCTGCTTACTTTTTGTAGTCTTTACGGGTGAACTTCTCGCTGGCTCGCTGCTTATTAGCAAAATACGCCTCAGTGACTGCTTGGAAGAAAAGCTCCTTATCCTGCTCAGGGACATCTCCACCAGCAAAGAGAGCACGCGTTTGTGTCAGCAGCTGCTCTACATCAGTTGCTCCTTTACGGCCATAGGCTGCTCTTGCGCTCTCGATGTATGGTGCCTCTTCAAGTCCATAGTTGGGATCTACGATCTCATCGTTGCTTAGATATGCCGTGGAAACACCCAGCACCTCTGCCAACCTCTGAAGATTTACACCGCGAGGCATTACACCTTGTTTTTCGTATTTGGTAATCGTGCGCAGCGTGACACCAATCTTATCGGCCAGTTCTGTTTGCGTAAGGCCCAGATGCGTGCGGCTCTCTCGAATCTTTTCACCAGTCGTCTTCATAACCGTCTCCTCTCGCAGGTTTGGAAAGTTTTTGAAAGTTCTATTGACAAACCATTTTCTGACCTGCTATTTTGTTATTAGAACTTATTGGAACTTAATAGAACTCGGTTGGAACTTTAGGCTCATTATATTCTGCGAACTGGAACTTGTCAATAGGAACTTTTAGAAACTTGATGGAACTATTTCTTGAAGGTTATGGACAGGAGGTATGCCGAATATGGAAGGCCGAGTTGTATTGCATAGTGACCTCAACAACTGCTATGCGAGTATTGAATGTATGCTGCATCCGGAATTGCGTGGAAAGTACATTGCGGTTTGCGGCAGCACAGAGGATCGACATGGGATCGTTCTTGCGAAGAACCAATTGGCAAAGCAATGTGGGGTGAAGACAGGTGAAGTGATTTGGGAGGCAAAGCAAAAATGTCCACAACTGACGATTGTAGAACCGCATATGGAACAATATCTGAAATTCTCCAAAATTGTCCGCTTTATCTATTTGCGATACTCTCCGGAAGTCGAGTCATTTGGCATTGATGAGAGCTGGATTGAACTGACTGGGGCTCCGCTTCTCCAGCAGAAAACTCCGCTTGAAATCGCCAACGAGATTCGGACTACTGTGAAAGAAGAAGTCGGACTCACCGTTTCCATTGGCGTCAGCTTCAATAAGATTTTCGCGAAACTCGGCTCAGACATGAAAAAGCCAGATGCCGTGACTGTCATAACGCGGGAATCCTTCAAAGATCAAATCTGGCCGCTCCCTGTTTCAGACCTGCTCTATGTGGGGCGAGCAACGATGGAAAAGCTTCGGCTCTACGGGATCCGCACCATCGGAGATCTGGCCCAAGCGGATCGGGCAATGCTAATTCGCAGGCTTGGCGTCAATGGTGAAAAGCTGTGGGTGTTTGCCAATGGACTGGATCAATCGCGCGTTATGCCATGCGACTACGAAATCCCCATCAAAAGCGTTGGTCACGGCATTACCTGCACGGATGACTTGTTCTCGAAAGATGAAGTGCGCCATGTTCTCATGGAGCTTTCTCAGGAAGTTGGGCTGAAGCTCCGGAAGAATAAGCTGGCTGCCACACGGGTCCGCATCAGCGTCCGCGACAACACCCTCTCGCAACGGGAATACCAAGGAAAACTGACATTTCCAACGCAGAGCTACACGGAAATTGCAGCGGCAGGCTTTGAGCTGTTCTGCAAGAAGCATACCTGGAACAACAATATCCGGTCTCTGACCATCAGCGCAATCGACCTTATCCCGTCTGGCACGCCGATCCAGCTCGATCTCTGGTCAGACTTTACCAAGCACAACAAGCGCCTCATCCTGGAGCGCACCATGGAAGACATCCGTCGCCGCTATGGCCTCCATTCCATCAATTTCGCCGCACTCACCACGGGGCTGAAGATGCCTGCCCATCGGGAGGTTGAATACAAGATGCCCTCTGTTATGTATCACTGAGGAGGTATTGACTATAAACGCAGCAGTTGAAACGACTCAAGCCAGACACCCCATTTTGAGCAATGGCTATGGCTCCATCCAGATCGACGGATTTTCTGGTCTGACTCCCAAAAAGTGTTTTTGCATTATGGCCGAGGGGTATCGCTATCAGGAGCACGGCATTTCCACCGGCAGCGTGTTGTTCTGTCAGAGGGCAGCCGAGATCAATGACGGTGATCTGATCGTCGTGAAGGAAAATGGAGCCTTCGCACTCTATCTCTACCTGAAAGATCGTAAAGTCAAGGCGGACGGCGAAAAGCGCATCCTCCACAATAAGTCCAAGGCCTATGCCAAAGTTCTTGGCTCCTTCAACTTTTACCATTAAAGAGGCCTGGCAGAAAGGACGAATAATGAGTAAATTCCAGAACTACTTGAAAACCTTTGACATCACCAGTACCCTCACCGAGGAGGATATTGATAAGACCTTGGCGCTGCTCCAGATTTACGGCCCCGCCGTTCGAAGGACTGCCTCTCGCATCGGTGAGATGGAAGAAGAGTGCTATGAAGGTAGACGGCAAAGCATCTCCGACTTCATCAATCTGGCCATCGACTATGACCGTGACACTGACCGGAAACGCATCGCCGATCGCCTTGCCGAGATGGGCCACTCCATGCAGCTTCTGTCCGTCATGGAGGATGCCCTGGTACTCGTGAAGGACACCCCGCCCAATGGAGGCACCTATTTCAACATCCTCCAGGCAAGGTACTTTGATGTCTACTGCACCTCAAATGAGGAAGCATATCTCAACCTCGGAATCTCCTCATCTACATACTATCGGCACATCAAGCCCGCTATCCGTGCCTATGCAGCAAACCTCTGGTGTGTCGTAATCCCCGATCTGATCATCAGGGAGCACCTGCAGCAAAGCGGTAGCGTCACCGCTCAGGTGGAAGTCTCGTGAGAGACAAATGAGAGACAATGTGGCAGTCAGATGAGAGAAAACATGATAGAAAATCGGGAGGAAATTGAGAGCCAAACGAAATTGTAGTGTAGAGACTCAGCAGGTATAATGGATTATGCTGGAGCACCTATAGCCTCTCGGGTCTATGATCCGAGGGGCTTTTTTCATACTCTTGTGCGCCAGCCAATACCGGAACAAAGAGCCGACCATTCTCGCATGAGAGTGGCCGGCTTTTTTGTTGCCTTGACTGGGAGCATGATCCATGTCCGGCGCTGGCAATCGGGCTCGTGGCCCGCCTTCAAGTCGTTCGTCCGCATCCGCAAACGAAACGACTTGGAGGTAAAAATGAAAACTATCAGAATCAAAGACTACTATGGCATTTATCAGGAAATTCCTGTCAGCGATGAGCTGTATGAAGAATGGCGCGCTCTTCAGAATGAAACGCAGCGCGTCCATCGCAAAGAAGTATATCACCGTGATTGGACACCAATCGAGGACCTTTTCGAAATGCCGAAGTCTTATGAGCAGAACCCGATGGAAGATACGTTGCTGTGGGATGAGCAGGTCGCTGCGCTGTATGCAGCGATCGCGCAACTTACCCCGATCCAGCAGCGCAGAATCCACATGCTGATGGAGAATATGACGATCCGTGAGATCGCCCGTCAGGAAGGGTGCCATATGAACGCAGCGCTGAAATCTGTCAACGGTGCGCTCAAAAAGCTCCACGATCTTCTGAAAGACTGGGCATAAATGCCTAAATGGAAAACATTTAGTGTAGTTGTTGTTCTATGAGAACACTATGCGTAATTTCTTTTAGATGCTTCGAGTGCGACATCACACGCACTTTGTTAAACGAAATGAGGAGGTTCCAATCCATGATTATCTCTGTCGATCACGGCAATAAATCGATCAAGACCCCGAACGCGCTTTTCACCTCCGGCCTGATTTCGTCCGAAGGGCTACAAGGATTCAAAACGGACTATATCTGCTGGAACGGGCGCTACTATACGCTGACAGAACAGCGCATTTCTTATCTGCGCGACAAAACCGAAGACGAGCGGTTCTATGTCCTGACTCTCTTCGCTATCGCCAAGGAACTGGAGCGGCGCAAGGCAGCTGAAACGCTGGATCCGATTGACATCACACTACTGATTGGATTGCCCCCGGCGCACTATGAACAGCTCCACAGTCGCTTTGAGCAGTACTTTCTGCGGCGCCGTGAGGCCATTGACTTCGAGTACAATGGAAAATACTACTCGATCCGCATCAGCAAAGTCCTCAGCTACCCTCAGGCATTTGCGGCTGCTGTAACACAGTACAGTACACTCAAGACCTATTCTGTTGCCTACATCATCGACATTGGCGGCTTTACCATTGACGTGCTCAAGCTGCGGAATGGACGTCCTGACCTGGCGGTGGTCGAAAGTTTTGAAAAGGGGGTCATCACCCTCTACAACAGCATTACGAGCAAGTGCAATGCGCTCTATGCCCGGATCTTAGAGGACTGCGATATTGATGAAGTAATTCGCAATCAGCCTACCGTCCTTCCCGGTGAAGTACAACAGCTGATTCGCAGCATGACAGGAGAGTTCCTTTCGGAGTTCTATAACTTCCTGCGTGAACGTGGAATCGATGTAACGACCAGCAAATGCGTGTTTGCTGGTGGTGGCTCTCTCCTTCTGAGAGGAATGATTGAGAGAGCAAATAAAGTAGCATTCCCCATTTTCATCGAAGATATTCATGCCAATGCACGCGGCTATGAACTCCTCTATCAGAGTGAGGTAGCGTCGAATGGGCAGTAATAGTAAGCCTCGTGTTGTGCTCCAGTTCAATGAAATGGACTTTCGGCACCGACGCGCACTCGATATTTTGCGGCAACGACCACGCAGCATGTCCGAACTAGTCGTCAATGCGGTCCTGCATTACACAAGCTGCCCAGAAGCGGCCAACGAGTTTGGCCGCGACTGGGTGGTGAGCATCGTCAAAGATGTTGTCCGCGAGATGGTCGCAAGTGGAGAACTCCAAGCTGTATCACAACCCACGTCCCCAAAGTCGGAGAGTCCAACGCTGGCGGCTGATGATCTTGCGGATCTCGGTGGTGTCATGGGTATGTTCCGGTCGAAGGAGTAATGCCATGAGCAATAAGAAATTTGGATATGCTCGTGTATCCACAGCTGAGCAAAATGAGGATCGTCAGGTTCTTGAATTGCTCGAGTACGGCATTGAAGAGCGTGATATCTATGTGGACAAGCAGAGCGGCCGTAGTTTTGAGCGAACAAACTACATGTCACTACGAAATAGCATTTTGCGTAATGGTGATATCTTGGTCGTTAAAAGCATTGATCGTTTTGGCCGTAATTACTCTGGAATTCGCACCGAGTGGGAATATCTTACCAAAACGCTTGGTGTGGACATCGTTGTCCTGGACACGCCCATTTTGGATACGACCCGATACAAAGATCTGCTCGGTAGTGTAATCACGGATATTGTCCTCGCCGTACTATCTTTCGGCGCTCAGCTGGAAGTTGATACCAAGTCGAAGGCACAGGCGGAAGGTATTGCCGCCGCGCATCTAAAGGGTGTCAAATTTGGGCGGCCAAAGTGTTCTGTAAAGGATTGGGATATCTATTACCCCAAGTGGAAGCAAGGAGAAATCACGGCTGTCGAGTGCTATAGGCAGTTGGGCGTCAGCGCATCGACATTTTATCGGTTGGTGCATGAGTTTGAGTCGGAGGGAAAAGCACGATGAAACGCTGCATTATATGAACGCTTGCCTTTCTGACCTTCGCGTTGTGAACCCGACGCTGCGGACATTCAGCGCAGCAGAGGCTCGCATTGCGCAATCGTCTATTCGCTTTAATAATCTGAGTGCGGCAGAACTTGGATACCCCGAAAATGTTCGGCTCCTGATCAGTTCCGAAGGCACTACTCTGGCTATTCAGGCGTGTGATAAAGACGATCCATGTGCCGTTCCCTTTTATGTCCGGAAGAACCGCAGAGGATCTGAAGGGGCAGAAAAAGTGGACAACCGTAAGTAACCGAATGCTGATGCACATCATTCGCACAAAACTCGGTTGGGATAGCGGCAAGACGCCTCGCCGCTTCTATGGTGTACCTTGGCCTGAGCAGTATGCGATCCTGTTCGATCTGACCCGTGCTGCCCCTCCGCGCACCCGTACTCCTAATTTGTCGGTTGAAGATATGCTGCGCACCTACGAGCTGGCGGCATCTGGCAGCTTGATGCCTGTAGGGGACAACACATGGGCAAAAACGAACAAGTTTGCTTCTGTGCCGCCGAGTAGAGTGATTGAGGCTCAGTTTGTAAATGTGACTTAAAGCGAATGGCCTTCGGTATGTGGCGTACCGGAGGTCATTCGTTTACGTACCATTTCAGTACGGTAAATACCATAATGCTCATTTCTGATTTTCTGCCATCCATCTATACTGTGAGAAAGTACAGGATAGGTAGGAGAAGATCAAATGAGTACGAGATTGCAAATCATGGGCAGCCGGATTCGGACTGCACGGCAGTTCCGCCGCCTAACTGGTGAACAGCTCGCTGAGAAGATTGGTATTGCTGTAGACTCACTTCGACACATAGAAAACGGAGTCAGGTCACCAAGTTTCCAGCTCATTGAGCGCATCTCGGATATTCTAGACGTTTCACTCGACTACTTAGCTGGGAAGACGGATTCTCCTCTGGAGCATAGAGTTCGCAAGGAGCTTGAAAACTCTGGACTAACGAAGGAGCAAGAAGATGCCATTGTTGAGTTGGCATTAAATTCGATCCCGATCATCAAAAAACACATTTGAGCAATGCACCTGTCGATCTGGCAGGTGCAATTTTATTTTTCATTCTCCCTTAATCCGACTGTTTTCGCGCTTTCACTCATGTAATATGTACTCACTTGATACGATTGTATCAAATCTGTACGGAGGGATGAAGACATGACAGTACAAAACGCATTAGAGGAAATGAAAGAACGCGCATTTGCCCCTGCTTTTCAAAAGTATTTGTTCGATACATACAAGGTACTGGCGCAAACAGATTTTTCCGAAGAGGAAAAGGACTACACAGCGGCTGAGGACTATTTCACCACCACATTGGAGCAGTCCGAGAACGAGATCCTAAGCCAGATCAAAACCAATTACGAGGCAAAACTGCGGTATGCATCCCAGTATGCTTTCAACGCCGGCCTGTATTCCGGGTTCGTCCAGCACTTTTCCAATCAAGATCTTGTTGTCGATGGATTTGAAAAGCATCTCATGCAAGATATCTTTGAGATGCCGGGTATGCAGCGCCATACTCTGTTTTTGAAGATGCATGACGAAAACAAGAAGCTTATCGAGCAGCTCGAGATTGATGGTGATGAAGAGCGACGAGAGCATTTGACCTCGATCGAGTGTGCGTGGGAGCAGCGCGTTCATTGGGCGGCCTGCCACAGCTTCTACTGCGGTTATCGTGCTGCGGTCAAAGTCCTTACTGCTGTCGAGGGCGTGAGCACCTTTGACATGGTCCCACACACTCTGCTGTTGGAATATCACTTGGGATATACGAAATCCTATGACCAAACGGAACAGCAGCATATTGATAGATAGCGGAGTTGAACGGCAGTAGCACAATACAAAGGGGCAATTCAATAGATTCTCAATGACTTCACATGAATGACATGAAAAGACACACCAATCTGCGGGAATGATTTATCCCATAGATTGGTGTGTCTTTCGCTTCGACTATAATACTAAAGGCTGCGATGTGTCCGTTCTTTCGGACACCTCTTCTTGTATGCTTGCGGTAGAGTTCGAAGAAAGAACTACCGGAGGTGTTGAAGATGTATGTGCTCGTTGATATGGAATGGATCTCGAATCAGCGTGGTAATCATTGGCCAACACAGTTGGCCGCTGCCCGCGTAGATGCGCATTGGAATACGGTTGATACTCTTTCTACGTTATTTCGCCCGAAAGACTTCTCCTTCCAGCAATGGGGGCATATGGCCTTTTCCGGCTGGAATAAGGAGCAGTTCCTCAATGGTGAAAGCCTTTATGCTGGATTAGATGCCTTCCGCCATTGGCTGCAACCGGAGGATACGATATGTTGGTGGCATCAGGAAGCAAGTGACCTGTTCAATATGTTCTCCAAGGTATCCGGTGTTCCTGATATGACTCAGCACGTCGTGTTGCTCTGTGATTACATTTACGGTTACTTAGCAGGACAGGAGGCGTCTGTTGGTAGCCCTTATAAGATCTGTGCGGCGCGCAATATCGTCACACCTTCTCCAGCGCACTGCTCCGTCAACGATGTAGCAACCATGCAACTGCTTGCGCAGGACATTGGCTTTGAGCAGAAGTATTTACTTGAGCCACCGAAAAGATGGGGCAAAGACGCAATGGCACAGAAAGGTTCTTCTGCCTATAAGCTGCTCTATGATCCGCAGGCCAAGCTTCTTCATCAATCCGACTGTGAGCTACTACCTGATAATCGGTATTTCCCGGCATTCCTCACATTCAAGCTCCCAATTCGACGTAAGTACAAACCTTGTAGCTGCTGTAGGGATGAATTCTTAGATGCGCTGTGGGACCGCAATCAGGACTCTATCGCTCGCTCTGAATATAACTATGTATACTCCAAGCAGTCCAAAATCTTTCACACCAGAAAGTGCAGTCATGTTCTACTGGCCTATGATATTCAGGGAACCGTTTCCTACGACACCTGCCTTAAAAGCGGACGACGCCCTTGTAAGCACTGCAATCCGGAGGCGATTGAGCAGCACAAAACGATTGCTTTTCCGGTTCTTCCAAAGAAGCCGCAAGCCCCTCAGGAGCGTTCTTTGAGCAAGGACGAACAAAGTGCCATCGGACGCTTTAATCGTGCTAAACAGGAGCGTGAAGCTGCATTCAAGAGAGGCTCACTTTCCGATGCCGAGAAAAGCAACATTATGGCACTCTCGCAGCCAGGGCTGGCATTCTGGGCAAGTAGGGGGTATCGGACATTCCACCGCAGAAACTGCCCGCAAATCACAGGGCTCAGCCAACTGGTCGGCTTTCCTCGTTATCAGGACGCTGTCCGTGCCGGCTACTGCCCATGCCGACATTGTAAGCCAAGTCCGAAGCAAGATGTCGTCTATTCGATCCCTATCACCAACAAAAAGCGTGCGGGAGAAAGTGTCGAAACATTGGTGCAACTCTGTACGGAACATTGTCTGCCGTTTCACCACGACAATCGATATTTCGAGATGCAGACGATGGTGGGCAAGTGGAAAATTGATATGGACATGCGGCCAGTCCGATTGGAACACATAAACCTCGTTTCTCAGCAAGAGAACACAAAGAAATATCATGTACAGCCTCGTCTGTTTCTCTCCCTGAAAGATACATTCGATTACATTATGCGACATGATAATGCCCTCATGAAACGGATTGAAGGGACAAGCCAAGAAGTACAACTTCAAATGGGATAATTGTTGTTTTCCACTCCTTCTATCCGTAAATACCGTTGGGGAGTGTATCCCCAGAAGCTAATAAAGGAGTGAAAAATGATGACGCGAGAAGAAGCGGAGAAAGAACTGATTGCCATGCTGGAAGAAGCAGAGGGCGGCCCTTCATACTCCACGGAAGAAGTAGACGCTTATATGCGTGAGCTGCTGCATCCGAAAAACCAGATCTATCTAACAGGTGATACACATGGTCAGTTTGAGCGGATCATCTCTTTCTGTGAGAGGCAGCAGGTCCAACCCGAAAGCACTTTCATTATCTTGGGTGACGTCGGATTGAACTACTACGGAGATCGGAGAGACAACCGAGGCAAAGATAATCTGACGAAGATTCCGATCACTTTCTTCTGCATTCACGGCAACCATGAAATGCGCCCATCTGAAGAGTTGGGCTATCAGGTGAAAGAGTACCACGGTGGGAAGGTATGGGTTCAGCCCGAGTATCCAAACCTCGTATTTGCCATTGACGGAGAGATCTATGATTTCTTTGGCCATTCCTGTATTGTCATCGGCGGTGCGTATAGCGTCGATAAATACTACCGATTGGCAAGAGGTTATAACTGGTTTGAAGACGAACAACCGTCCGATGAGATCAAAGAGAAAGTTGAGCGTGTGCTATCTGAGCGTGATTGGAAGATTGATGTTGTGCTGTCGCACACCTGCCCGCTCAGGTACGAGCCGGCGGAAGTATTCCTATCCATGATCGACCAGTCGAGTGTGGATAAGAGCACTGAGCAATGGCTTGGTACGATTGAGTCAAGGCTGCACTACGAGCGCTGGTTCTGCGGTCACTATCATACGGACAAGGAGATCGACAAGATCCGTTTCATGTTTCAGGATTATACGATGCTGCCACATCAGATTTCCCTTTCTGCAGAGAAAGAAATGATCCGACGGATGCAGCGGCAGGCCGAAATTGTCGAAGCTCTGGGTCTGATGGATGAGGCTCAGGAGGAGAAATAAGAGGGTTTTACATGAGCACATATTACGACTTTATGGTCGAGGCCAAGTATAAAGACAAATGGCACAACATCGACCTACATACAAAGGATTTTGACGGAAAGCTGCGGCATCAATACCTTGCAACCTTCTCCCGCAGCTTTGTTGGCCAATTGGAAAGCCTGATCGATGGCGCATGGAGGATCGGTTTTGATGATCTAGCGGAAAGTACACAGAATCTCCTCCTATCCAGTATCCCTGCAGAGTGTGAAGATAGCGTTCGACTGGAGCAATTCTATGTTGCCGGTAATCTTGCGGATTTCGAGAAACTCCTGAAGGCGCCATACCAAAACGAATACTATGTGACGCGGAATCAGATTGCCGCATATGAGTCCCATGAGATCGATGACATCTGTGACTATTTAACTGCTCATGAGGTGCTTGAGCTTCCCTATACGGCTCGCAGCGAGTATGTCCTATATCGTTGGAATGATGTCTTTGATAATGCAGAGAAGATCCGCTCGATGGTAGATCGCCTGCGATTTCAGGTAGAATGCTTCAACGAAGCGCTTCCCTATGAGGCAGGTCAGTCCTATGGAGATTGTGCGGCTTCGCAAGTCCGTGTAATCTACCGGATTTCATGAGGAGGTCTATCACATGAACTACTTCATTGGAGACCTCCATCTCTTCAACCGGAATCAGACGGGTGAGGGTGTGAACTATGACGGGAGACCGTTCGCCACCGTGGCTGAAATGAACCAGTATATCCTTGAGCATTGGAACGCCAAGATCACCAACGGCGATACCGTTTATATTCTTGGGGATATGGCCATGCGGGGTAGAAACGAAGCACTCATCGCATTGGTCGCGCAGCTTAAAGGTCAGAAGATTTTGTTCCGAGGGAATCACGATGATCTGTCTGATTACAGGTATCAGAAGCTCTTCGCTGACATCACCGATTATCGCGAGATCAGCGAAAGCTTTGACGGACAGTCGTATAAGCTCTGTTTGATGCACTATCCCATTCTGATGTGGAATGGGCAGCATCGCGGATCGATCCTTCTCTACGCTCACACTCACAATACCGTGGAAGAGACGTTCTTCCAGAAATGCGTCAAAGAGCTCAACGAGAATAAGAAGCTGAGCGTTCAACAAGGAAAGCCCATTCGTGCTATCAATGTCGGTTGCATGATGCCATATATGAAGTACGAGCCAAGAACACTCAAGGAAATTCTCTCCGCACAGGACGCGAGAAAGGAATAAGACCTATGTTACCGAAAGAGCTATTCCTCAGCACGATCGAGAATATCCAAAAGCAAGAAGCTCGGATCGACGAGTTTAATACCGCGCTATCAAAGATCTGCGATGGGTTCCCTGTGTTTGATTCGGAGAATCAGTACCTGATTGCGCTCCGGGAGCTGCTGAAATACACAATGCAAGATCAATATGACTACATCGGATGGTGGCTATATGAAGCGCCGGATGCCGGATACACAGTCTGGTGGGATGATGAGGACGGTAAAGAAATCCGCGTGGACTTGACAGAACCTGGTGCGCTCTATGACTATCTGGTGGAGTATGCCGCGCCGGAAGGAGTTCAGGAGGATAAGCTGTGAGCACACAATATTCTGTTGTTAATACACGGATCACCGAAGAAGTCGCCGAATTCCAGAAAAAGGTCTCAGCAATCCGAGCAGAATGTCTCCGAATGATGCGTGAGGCCTCTGTATCTGCTGACTTGCAGGAGATCAAAGAGGATCTCATAGACAAGCTTTCTGACCGTGCGCTATTCTCTGTTGAGGAACCAGAAGGGACATCCATTGTAATCGGAACGGCAAGAGCGGGCCATTTTTCATGGCGCACTGAGAATGGCTTCCATGACCTTGACTCAGTCATGCGTTGGCTCCAGTCACACCCGGACTACACAATCTGTGATGAGTATGGAACAATTAAAACGGCAGAAGAATTCAAGCAGGTATTAGACTGGTGCGGGACTTACATCTCCTCATAGTTAGATTGCGCGCAATAATTCCAGTCTTTTAACCACAAGTTGAATGACAAATGCTAGGACTTGTGATATAGTACAGTCAGAAACCAAGAACAACTACTTTACAGAAAGGACGCAGCACCATGAAGGCCATTTCTTCCGCTATCTTCTATATGAGCGAATGGCAGGCTATCTTCCAGTGTGAGGAATATAGCTTCAGCGAAGCATGCCCATATCAAGATAAGCAGAAGAATTTGATTGGAATGAGTACCTGTTAGACTGGCAGAGCGATTTGCCGGTAACTCCTTTCCTGAATCATTGAAGCCGCTTGTCTTGTGTATAGACAAGCGGCTTTTTCATGCCCATGAGTTCAAATGATTTGGAGAGGAGGTGTCCTTCGAAATGGGGTTCCCGACGATCGACTTAATGCGTACTGGCGCAAATATTGTGCGGCTACGGAAAGCAGCAGGCCTCACCGTGCATGACCTGCAAATGGTGTTCGGCTTCAATTCCCCGCAAGCTATTTACAAATGGCAGAATGGAGCTGCGTTGCCAACGGTAGATAATCTAATCGTTCTTGCGGCGCTGCTGCATGTCCGCATTGACGACATTCTCATTACCGACGACGCCGTCGCTTAAATGCGAGAAGCTCTGCTTCTCGCCATACGGTCCGCTCGTCTAAATGGTTAGGACACAGCCCTTTCACGGCTGCAATGACCGGTTCGAGTCCGGCGCGGATCTCCATAATACTGGGATATTGCTAAGCGGCTAAGGCACCGGCCTTTGATGCCGGCCACTGTTGGTTTGAATCCAACTATCCCAGCCATGATACGGTACTCAAGAGGTTGAAGAGGACAGCCTGCAAAGCTGTTAATCGTCGGTTCGAATCCGACCCGTATCTCCATCTGGTGCCTTCGTCTAATTGGTTAGGACGCAAGCCTCTCAAGCTTGTAATGCTGGGTTCAAATCCCGCAGGCATCACCATCATCATACAGGGGTATAGTTTAACCGGAAGAACAGCGGTCCCCAAAACCGCCCGTGGGTGTTCGAGTCGCCCTATCCCTGCCAATATACTGGGGTGTCGCCAAATGGTCAAGGCACCGGTCTCTGACACCGGCATTTGTTGGTTCAAGTCCAGCCACCCCAGCCATATTTGGAGAGTGAACCCGGAAGGCCCGGGGACCGCCCGCTAAGCGGATCGTATCAGAAGTGATATCAGATTCGAGTTCTGCGCTCTCCGCCATATGGGTCAGTGCGCGTAGTTGGCGATCGCAGCGGTCTGTAAAACCGTGACATCTGAAACATCGTTGGTTCAATTCCAACCTGACCCACCAAAATAGAGGGGTACCCGCTTCTGGGTGCCCCTCTTTCATAATGGTCACATCATTGGCCGGGTGGTCGTAAAACAGTAAAATGAAAAAATGGTGAAAACCTTGAGTTTTCAAAGGGTGCGGCGTGACTTCGGTCACGCCGTTTCCTCTTTCATCAGCTCATTCAGCGGGATGAAGCCCAGCCCATCGTACTGGATGTGAATGTGCTGCACACGCTTCCCGCTGGATTTGTCCGGTGCGTCCACATAGATGGCGGACACCAGTTCCCGCAGAGCGTAGCCGTCCAGCTTATCGATGCCCACATACTTGTGCGCCGTCTGAATGAACTTCTCAACGTTTTCGTTCTGTCGTTCCTGTACTTCAATTTCCTGTCGCAAAGTTACGCACTCGGTCTCCAACTGCTTCTGCTCCGTTTCATAGGTCAGGCTCAGCATATCGAAGCGCTCATCACTCAGCCGTCCGCAGGCGTTGTCCTCGTAAATCCGGATGAACAGCCGTTTCAGTTCAGCGATGCGGTTTTCGTTCCGTTCCAGCCGTTTCCTTCGGATGCGGATCTGCTCACTGCTTTCCAGCCGGAGTTGTTCCTCCATCACTGCACGGAAATGTGCCTCATGCCGCAGAATGTAGCCCGTCACAGCCTGAATGTGTTTCAGGACTATGTGGCTGAGTACGGTTTCCCGGATGTAATGAGTACCGCACTTGTCCTTGTGCTTCTAATGGAGAGAACAGTCAAAGAACGCGCCCTCCGGTCGGTAATTGTTCGTCGCCCCTTAATACAGCTTCTCACCGCAGTCGGCACAGTACACCAGCCCGGAAAAGATGCTGCTTCGGCCTGTACGGGTATTGCGATGCCGCTGCTGGCGCACCTGCTGTACCTTCTCAAACACGGCTTCCTCGATGATGGCCTCATGTGTATTGGGGAAGATGGCTTGCTTCTCAAGGGGATTGTCCCGCTGCTTCTTGTCCCAGATGGAGTTGGTATAGGTCTTGAAGTTCACCGTACAGCCCGTGTACTCCCGCCGTTCCAGAATCGCCACAACGGTACTGCTGTGCCAGTCGCAGGGGTCCTCCGGTTTCTTGTTTGGGGTCTTGATGCCCTGCAAGGCCCTGTATGCGCTGGGCGTTAGCACCTTGTCCGCTTTCAGTTGGTTGGCGATCTGCATGGGACCACGGCCCTTCATACACAGGTCGAAGATGCGTTTCACCACATCAGCGGCTACCGGGTCAACCACCCAGCGGCGGGGGTTCTCCAGGTCTTTTACATAGCCATAGGGCACATTGGTGGTCAGGGGTACGCCTCGCTCACCCTTGGCTTTCTGGACGGCTCTGATCTTGCGGCTGGTGTCCCGGGCATAGAACTCGTTGAACCAGTTTTTGATGCCCGCAAAATCGTTGTCCACACGGTTAGGGTCAATGGTGTCGTAGTTGTCGTTGATGGCGATGAAACGAACACCGTTCTGCGGAAAGGTGAAGTTGGTGTAAAGCCCGTTCAGCGCGGAGTTGCGGCCCAGTCTGGAAAGGTCTTTGGCGATCGCCACGGCCACCCGTCCCGCCTCGATTTCGGCCAGCATGGCCTGAAAGCCGGGACGGTCATAGGTCACACCGCTTACACCGTCATCCACGAAAAAGGTTGGGTTGGGGAAGTGATGCTCCCTGGCATACTGCAAAAGCATGGCCTTCTGAGACGAGATTTGTCAAGGTTATTTTCTCCCGCTGAATACAAATGTCCAACTTTATACTGTGAATAGCTCAGATATAATAAACACAGAGCCGCAGAATGGCCAGGGTTGCCATCACCGCCGCAATGATTAGGATGGTGTTTCGGTTTTCTCCGGCCACTCCGATGTCAATCATACTGGCCAGGGCAGTAGGCAGCAGCATGGCTGTCACAGCGGAGAGCAGCATCAGCGCCAAGAGGGCGGCCACATGCTTTCCGCTGAGTTTTACACGGGAAAAAATCGTACCCATAGTTTTCCTTTCTGCTCGTCGTACTCGCATTTTAGCTTGACAGGGCAAATAGCAAATGATAGTATAAATGAAACGATAGTATCATAGATGCTATGAATATCACAGAAGCAGGCGTTGTCAATAGTCCGAGCGAAAGTGGAACAAATGACAATCCTTGTTTCAATGATACGCAATTAAAGGAGACGTTTCTTATGCGAAGGACAACGGCTACAACAGACTATCTGAAAGAATGTATGGGTACAGCGTTGCTGGAACTAATGAAAGAAAAACCCATTGAAAAAATCAGTATTGAGGAGATGACTGCCAAGGCAGATGTAGGTCGCTCCACTTATTTCCGTTATTTCAAAAGTAAAGATGAAGTTCTGTCTTTCAAAATCACATGTCTGTGGAAGCGCTTTTCCGACGAACACGGTGCTACCAACTTCGCCACTGGTAGTTATGACGGCATCAGGCTGTTTTTTGAATTTTGCCTTTCCACTCGTCCTATTTGTGATCTGCTCTACTCAGCTGATCGCCAATATGTGATTCTAAACTTCTATTTACAAGAAGCGGCATCCATTGTCGCTAATGCCGATGCCAAAACGCACTACTTTATCCAATTTATTACATATGGATTGTTTGGGCTTATGAATGCGTGGGTATTACGAGGCTATAAAGAAACCCCACAGGAAATGGCACAAATAGTTTGCGATTGGGAAGCATCTTCGGAGGAGAAATAACATAGAGGGGGGTAAACATATGGGAAAAATCATTCGACGCATTCTAACAGTTATTCCAGCGGTGGCTTTACAATCGCTCTGGCTTTTGCTGTTGATGAAATGGCTGACCCCTTACGCACCGATTATTGTGTCACTGCTTTCCGTTGCAGCGTTTTTCTTGGTGGTATTTATTATTATAAAGAGAGATGAAACCGCTTATAAATTGCTTTGGCTGCTGGTTATTCTGTCACTACCTTTGGTAGGAGCGTTACTATATCTGCTCTTTGGAAATAAACGGACGGCCCGCCCTCTAAAAAGGCGCTTGCAGCAAGTTCAAAAGAGTTGCAATCCGCAGCCTCTTCCAATAAAAGAAGCGCCCTTTGACGGCGAAAAACGCATGGGGCAAACAGTGCGGTGGCTGGAAGAAAAAACGCAATATCCGATGTGTGCAGTTGAGCAGGTTCGTTACTATCCGTTGGGCGATAATATGTTCCCTGATATGCTTGCCGATTTGAAAAATGCAAGAAACTCGATTTACGTAGAATACTTCATTATTGAGCCGGGGCATATGTGGGACGCAATCGTGAACGAACTGGAAGTAAAAATGGAGCAGGGCGTTGATGTACGTGTGATATACGATGATCTTGGCAGTATTTCTTCGTTCAATTTCAGTAATGTCCGTGAACTGAAAAAGAAAGGCATTCCATGTATTCCTTTTAATCCTTTCCTTGCCTTAAAAGGAACTGCAAACTATCGCGATCATCGCAAAATGCTGATTATTGACAACGAAGTTGCTTATAGCGGAGGTATCAACTTATCAGATCGGTATATCAATTTGGAACATCCCTATGGACACTGGAAGGACACAGGCTTTCGGATTACTGGTGAGCCAGTAAAAAATTTTACCCATATGTTCTTGACCTTTTGGAACGCATTTTCGCTGGAAAAAGAAGCAGGACAGCTTGCAATGCCCACATATCCCAAAAGGTATCCTGCGCCGCCGCACACATTTGATGGTTATGTGCTTAGTTACTACGATTCGCCCCTTAACCATGAAGCTACCAGTAATCAGCTCTTTATTGACTTGCTTTCTCAAAGCACGGATTACGCATGGTTTTTTACACCGTATCTTATGCTTGGCGATGACTTGATGGATGCAATGATTTCCGCTGCTCAACGTGGTGTAGACGTGCGGATCATTATGCCCGGCATCCCTGATAAGAAGCTGATTTTCCGTATGTCTCGGAGCTTTTATCAGGTGTTGCTGACTGGCGGCATCAAGATTTATGAGTATACTCCCGGCTTCGTTCATGCAAAGAGCTTTGTATCAGACGACAAAGTTGCGACGATAGGAACTGTCAATCTGGACTACCGCAGTCTCTTTCTCCACTTTGAAAACAATTCGTTCTTTTATCGTTCCAGTATTATTGCAGCAATAAAGGACGATTTCATCGCTACACAGGCAAAATGTAAAGAGGTAAAGCCCTATGATATGAAACATTATTCGCGCCGCTGGGTCGTAGATGGTGTCCTTCGTATTTTCGCACCGCTATGTTGAGGTTTTTATGAAGCATTTTCTTATGTGTCTGCTATATATCGCGGCGTTAGGGGTTCTCTCCTTTGTAGTGGGGCGCTTGATCCCGAAGCATTGGTTTCACGCCGATCGTTTTCCTTGGGTCTGCCACCCGGCAGAGCAAAAACTATGGAAGCGGCTTCATGTTCGGAAATGGCAGGCAAAGATCCCCGATATGAGCCGCATATTCGTTAAAATCATGCCGGAAAAGAAACTGACAAAGGAAAACTATGAGAACTTGCCGCGCATGATAGAAGAAACTTGCGTGGCAGAGTGGACACATATTCTGTTGTCTATCGCCGGTCTTGGACTGCTGAAAATATGGTCCGGTGTTGGCGGGGTATGTATAACGATTATCTACATTGTGCTGGGTAATTTGCCGTTTATTGTTGTCCAGCGCTATAATCGCCCACGCCTGCAAAAGCTGTTTGCTATGCAGCAAAGGAAAAAATAGGAGATTCAAATGCAAACACTAATTCTAAGCTGCAACACTGGCGCAGGGCATAACTCCTGTGCGCAAGCAGTTCAGGAAGCCTACCACTCTCGCGGAGAAATCTGCAATATTACAGATTCTTTGCAGTTTATTTCAGAAAAAGCATCCACGTTTATTTCTAATTGGCATACCCGAATTTACCGCCATGCTCCAAGGCTTTTTGATGCTGGGTATCAGCGTGCGGAATCTCACGAAGATATTTTTTGTGAGGGAACGCCGATCTATAAGCTACTTTCCTCCGGCGCAGAGCGGATGTATCAATACATCCGCTCTGCAGGCTACGATAATATTATCTGTACTCATGTATTCCCAGCCTTGGCGTTGACAGAAATGCGCCGACAGCACCCATGCTTACAGCTTGTAACGAGCCACATTTCTACAGACTATACCTGCGCTCCCTGCACAGCGGATTCTGCGCTGGACTGGTATTTCATTCCGTCCACTTCGCTGTTAGGTGAGTTTGAACAATGTGGACTTCAACCTCAAAAGCTGATCGCCAGTGGAATCCCTGTGCGGCAGCAATTCTACCAGCGTGTGTCACAAGAAGCAGGAAAAGCCAACGCCGGAATCTCTCCTGCTCATCAGCATATTTTAATGATGTGCGGTAGCATGGGCTGCGGTCCAATGGAGGAGATTATATCGTATCTCTGCCCTTACCTCACAACAGAACAAGAACTTAGTGTTGTATGCGGCACAAATGATGATTTACGCAAAAAACTCCAAAAAAGAACAGAAAAGTATTCTCAAGTTCATGTTCTGGGAACCGTCAATAATGTGCCGCAGCTCATGCAAGCCTCAGACCTATTCCTGACAAAGCCCGGAGGTCTAAGTACATCTGAGGCAATGGCGGCAGAGTTACCAATGGTGCTTATCGATGCAGTGGCTGGCTGCGAGACACATAATCTGAATTTTTTTCTGCGTAATGGAATGGCCGTCACAGCCAATACGCCAAAAGCAATCGCAGACACCACAATAAAAACGCTAAATGCCCCAGTGCTTCTTTCTAAAATGCGCGCGGCAATGCGGTCGCAGACGGAATGTACGGCAGCCGATAAAATCTATGAATGGATATACAGTCATGCAAAGTAATCATATAAAGCCGGAAGTTAATTACCGTGAGTTCCGCATCCATAAACTTAATACACCTGAATTTTCTCACGTCAGGCTATTGCTTTACTGGCCAATTTTCGGCTTGCTGTTTTTGTTTCTTGAGCGGTTGCAACCGCAACGAAATTACTATCCCGTCTATTGTGGACTCGATGATATAATACCATTTTGTGAATGGGCGTTGATTCCGTATCTATTTTGGTTTGTCTTTCTAATCGGTACGTTGGTTTATACTTTTTTCGTCGATGTACCTGCATTTCGGCGTATGATGTATTTTGTGATAGTCACCTATACGATCACGGTTTTGATTTACCTGTTCTTTCCAACCTGCCAAAATTTGCGGCCAGAAGCATTTGTACGCAATAATCTACTTACACGCTTTATTGAATTATTCTATAGTTTCGATACCAATACAAATGTTTGCCCCTCACTTCATGTAATAGGCTCTGTTGCCGCGATGTTTGGGTTATGGGATTGCAAGGCGCTCCAAAGCGTCGGATGGAAAATCGCTGCTACATCAATCGCCGTGTGTATCAGTCTCTCCACCGTTTTTATGAAACAGCATTCTATCATGGATGTTCTCGCTGCATTGCCAGTCTGTTTCTTTGGTTGGTGGATTGCCTATAAGATACTCCCCAATAATAAAACAAACCGATTTCTTACGAGGATGTAATCATGGATAAATCCTACAAAAAACCGCTTCTACTAATCACGTTTGGGGTGATCTTATTTGCGGCATTCAACAATCTAAACTATGTTGCCAACTTTCTAAAATCGTGTATTGGCTTGCTCGCTCCGATTTTATCAGGCCTTTTGCTGGCCTTTGTTCTGAGTGTACCCGTGCGCGGACTGGCAAAGAGGCTTCGACGAAAGCTGACTAAAGCTACAGATCGGCAAATAGACATGATAAGCCTGTTACTGACGCTGATATGTGTTATTGCGATTATTGCTCTTCTGTGTGTAATTGCGATTCCACAGCTCACTGCATCTGTAAAAAGCATTGCTGCTCTTGTTCAAGAAAAATGGCCTGACTGGGTCGGCTTATTGCAAAGATACGGCATTGACACAGAGAAACTGTCGGCACATTTTGCTGCGCTCGATTGGAAATCTATTCTGCAAAGCATTTCGAGCGAAATGAACACAGTGATTTCCTCAGTTGCCAATGTTGCTGGCTCTACGGTATCTGCGATTGCTGATGTTGCAATTTCACTTGTGATCACATTCTATGTGCTAATTGGATGGCGTGAATTGAGCAGTCAAAGCAAACGGGCACTGTATGCCTACTGTAAGGAATCCGTTGCAGATAGAATTTGCCATATTTCGAAACTTGCACATGACACCTATGCGAAGTTTCTTTCTGGTCAGTGTGTCGAGGTTATGATTCTTGGAACATTGATCTTTCTTTCGCTTTCTGTTGCAGGGATTCCATATGCGGGGCTAACAGCCGTTTTAACTGCCGCCTTTGCATTCGTTCCTTATATTGGAGGATTTCTCTCCTGCGCTTTCGGCATTTTATTTACTTTATTGGCGGCTCCGAACAAGGCGCTCCTATGCTTGATCGTCTATCAGGCAACTCAGTTTGTTGAAAATCAGTTCATCTATCCGCACGTCGTGGGAAACAGTGTAGGGCTATCCCCGTTCTGGACGTTGTTGGCGGTTTTGCTGGGCGGTAAACTGTTCGGTGTCCTTGGCATGATCTTCTTTATTCCGTTAATGGCTCTTGTATCTCAGCTTCTACACGAATCAATCGAACGGCGGCTGCATACCCGCAAACCGGAGCTGTCCAATGTACAAAGCAACTCAGACGAGAATACAGACATATCTCAATGATGTAGCAGGCGTTCGAATAGTTTGTGCGTTTATTG